>Ga0123335_1000264_pt1 | contig 86316 bp, 92 predicted proteins | sample BiotimSIPDNA_2_FD_89707 | JGI IMG/M metagenome (GOLD analysis project Ga0123335, IMG submission 89707) | Anaerobic biogas reactor microbial communites from Washington, USA - Biogas_R2 time_0 SIP DNA | ecosystem: Engineered > Bioreactor > Anaerobic > Unclassified | place: Washington, USA... | reverse complement strand
CCTACTGCCCCCATCTTATTAGAATCTCGCAATCCTAATAATAGGGCATTGGTCTGGCAGAGTGGTCCACTTTTTCGCTAGCGTTTTTCACCTCCTTGGTTCAGTTTTAGTCTAGCGTTTATAATCCTATCTGCCGCCATTATATGGCCCATGTTAAACACGTTGAAAAAATGCCGGGGGAGCATATGGCTTTAGGCCGTTTTATCGGGAATGGAACAATAGAAATAATAAAGGGCCTGCCCGATAATTTATACCGTTCGACCCTCGCCCATGAACTTGGTCATTTGGCACTATATCACGATATTAGGCCCCGCTGGGACACGTTGGATTCAATTAACGGATCCGACCCCCATGAAAAAGAGGCCTGGGATTTTGCTGGCGAGTTACTCTTGCCAGGTCCAATATTGAAAAAGGCGTTTGCAGAAAACCCAGACCTCGATAGGTTAGCCAAACTATTTGCAGTAAGCAAAGAACTCTTATCTGTCGAGCTTGTAAAAAGGCCGGGGTTTCTTTAATCGGTTAAAAATTCAGCCAACGCTCCGTCTAATCTGGCCATAAATTCCCACTCTTCCTCTTCCGCCTCATCCCTTTGCTGACCGTAGTTCTTATTCTTCGATCTCTGATCTTGTACCCTATAGTGGATCGTCCCTTCCGGAGATTCTTTTTGTTTCGATAACTCTTCATAACTCAATCGCATTATTTCACTAGGATCTGCACCAATCCAGGCAGCTATTTTTGCCAGATCCTCGGGTCTAAATCGCATAAGGCTCCAATTCCCCTGAGTAATTTGAGATGAATATTTTGCATTCGCACCTATTATTGAAAGACAGTCCTTCCAGGTCGCACCCTTCTGCGCCAAAAGACGGTTAAGATATTCCCAGATATTTTCGTTGCTCTTAGTCTCATCGATTTTTTCCATGTTTTCTTCAAAGCGCGCCAGCATTTCTGGTACTTTTGCGGCAAAGTATCCTTGACTATAAACCATTTGAGCTAGCATTGCTTTCTGAAGTATTTCTTTGTGTTCTTTAGATAAATAACTTACTCCCTGAAGAACTTCCAACAACTCGATACTGTCTTCCCCTCTCTCTAATTTGTCCAAGTAAGATGAGAGGATTTCATGTGCCTCGCTGACATTTAATTGCCCATTCATACCGGGCCCCTCCTTTTAGCTTTTATTAAAGCCAATTCCTTCTTCCACTGAGCTGCAGTGATTAAAACAAATCTTCTTGAGACATCCCTAGCTCTATCAAGAAGTCTTTTAGTTTCTGCAGAATCCGCTGTTTGCGCTTTTTTACCGCATCAATTGATATAGCAAGTTCTTCTGCTATGCTTTCAAGACTTTTGCCTTTTAAGTGGAAATCCCAAACAATTTTGCTTTCCTCACTGGTAAGCCTGGCTAAAGCAATTGACAATAAAAAAGCATTCCTCTCGGACATTTCAATCCTAAGGAATGCTTGTTCGCTGTCTATTACAATTACCGGGTTTTCCACTTGGTTGCCGTCTTGATCAAACTTATAGAAACTATCACAGCGTTTTTTTTCAGCACTATTTAGCTGATTCAAAATATAGTTTTTTGCCACTTGCTCAGCCCAGGAGAGAAAAGCCGCCATAGTTGTGGCTCGTACCTTCACCGGAGCCTGGAAGAACTGTATCATTGCGAATTGCACTGCATCATCAACGTCTTGAGACGGGATTGTTCTAAATCTGTAAAACAATCTTGAAGGTAGTTTATTTATTACTATTTCACCTAATTCAGAACGTGCGGCTTTATCGCCACTTTTAGCCTTTAATAACAGTTTATCATCTGGTAACAATGTTTTAATCACCCCCCAAATTGTTTATCGTAATAATATCCATATATTACAGACAATTTAGCAAGGCAAAGGTGACATTATCATTATTATTCATTCAAGGCTTCACGAAGAGCCCTTATTGTAGCAGCTTCATCAATGCATTCATCTCTTTCTGGAATATAGAAAACATTAATTGATTCTGTGTATAAATCGGCGATTTGTGCAACCATTGATGTCTCATCTTTTGAAAGTAATGTGATGCGTTGATTATAACGATCGAACAACTTAATACAATCCATCATTTCATCGTCATTTAAGTCCAGGGTTTCCGATTTCACTTTATAAGAATCCTTTTCAATATCTGATTCTCCAAAATAGCATCCAAGCCTATTTGGATCTAAACCAAGACTTGAAGCAATACAGGGTAATTTTTTATGTATATTGCGTTTTCTAATAAAATACTCTTCTTTATTCTCAGAGGTAAACGTCAACTTACGACTATATGAAAATACATCACGGGTATAATAGATGGATCTTGGTGGAATCCGTTTTAATAATGCCTCGTAAAATAAACGATATGTATTATCCTCTGTATTTTCATAATGAACACCAGCAGCATGCCACCATTCGTCATCTGTAAATTTTAAGAACCCAGGACTATTAACGAACCACTGCCCGTCGGCTGTGACCTTAAAAAGCTGACTATATGAGCTTGGTATAAATGCCTTATCTTTTAGCATTTTATAGAACACCACCTTTGCTACGGCCTCAAATGCCGATGATGTTCGATGTGTAACAACCTGGGCGTAATGAAAATACCGGCACATTAGGAAATGTTCAATTACATGCTGTCCTTTTTTGTTAAACGCTATAATTCTTGCAGAGGATTCTTTTTTAAAGGGTATACGTCGTACTACCATAAGCCGTATTAGATAGTCAAGATCCACCATCCCAAAATTAACACCTGTCTGGGCAGAATCTCTCAGCAAATAATCCAGGCGATCAGCATCCAGGCTTGAATGTAGCATATTGTAATAAAGCATATTTTCCGGGCTTTGAGCACTTCGTGTAAAAATATCACCAATTTCATTTGGATTAAGATTGGCATTCTCTAAGATGGATCGGATCTCATTGTTATGTGTTACGACAATTAGACCAAGCTTTTCGTGATGAGCAGCTTTACCCCACTTTTTTGACATATCGAATAGAAGGGGACGTTGTTCCTGTCCATTTTCCTCCTCTATTACTTCCTCTTTGAACGTTTCATATATTTCATGTTTATTCGTTTCTTTAGTTTCAGTTTGATAAGCCTCATAGCAATAAACGGCTTCACCTAAATGCGATAACGGATAATGCCCTATATCATGCAATAATGCAGCAACACGCAATTTAACCGTATCCCGTCGACGAGAAAATAAGGGCGGCTTCGATGGTGATGCTAATTCATTGGCCTCAAGCTGTTCGCACATTTTACCCATAATATATAGTACACCTAATGAATGAACAAACCTGGAGTGTTCTCCGCCTGGAAAAACATAAGAAGCAAAACCCAGCTGTTTCAAATGACGTAATCTTTGAAAAGCTGGGGTATTAATCAAGTCAGTTTCAAGTTTTGATAAACCAATACTACCGTAAATAGGATCATTAATAAATTTGTAATTAAAATTTTCTTTATCCTCTTTACTATATTTAGCCATTACAAATCGTTTCACCTATTTTCCAAGCCATTTCAATTTCATTTTTTTCATACCAAGGCTTGCTTACTTTCAATTTAGTAATAACATCCCGTTTATTCTTTAAGCCCTCGATTCCATAATCCTCTCTCAAATAGACCAATGAAGCAATTAATTCATACCACGAAGACTCCGTAAGGGTGTCTGGCTTAATAGTAGATAACCTATTAATATTATCAAGAATCTGTGTTATATTTCCCCTTAATTTGTATCCGTCTAGTTCTTCATCTGCTTGTGGAATAACCTCATATGCGACATTTGTTAGATCTTTTGAATAAGGACCATGAATATACCAATGAAATCGGTGTCCAAAATTAGCACCGCAGGCTTGAGCCAAATATAGCTTTTTCTGGAGCAAAATTCTTTGGTCCAAGGAATCTATTGAATCACATTTTAAATAACGCAGTGCTAATGCAGTCCCAATACTCTCTTTTTTCATAAATTTGCCCTCCTTTAATTAACTAACCGGGTTCTCCGTCGAAAAAGCCTAAAATACGCCATTTGAAATAACCACGGTAATTAATTACGTTGTACGCTTTCTAAGATTCGCTCTGTTTTATTGTTATTCAAAATACTATCATTTAATTGTTAACTTTTGGTCTGTTTTTTTATTATACATTAAACCGCTAAGTCTAATGGGAGATCCGAAATATCCTTTAACCGTTTTCCACTTATCATAATATCAAGCAGTTCAATCGAGTCTTCTGAGTTAGTAGCTTTTACGGCTAGAACTAATTCATCCAAAGCAAAATGATAAACGCAGTCTATATCGCCAGTTCCAAGTGCAATTGATGCTAATCTGCTAGGTAGAGGTTCAGCAGTTACCACTACAATATGCGGTAGATGCCCTTTGCGATTACGAATAAGGTTTAACGCTTCTGACCTACTATTCTGACTTCTATCAGATCTAATAGTCCACTTTGAAGATACATTGGCGTGCAGGAGTGGTTTGCCTCCATTAAAAGCACGCAAAGCAGATTTTAAGCATATTTTATTATCGACAATTTGTATGTTTTTGTTTATTTCTTCATCACCTATGAGATTACGAATTATAATAATATCAGGAGTAATGGTGTAATCATTTCCAAGAGCTGCAGCAAGCTCGGGATTTTTCTTAGAAGCTTCCATAAGCTCAACTAAATGAGCATATTGTTCGAATTTTGCTATTTCCATACGGTTTCGATTGCCAACTTGTTTAATTTCCCAATCGCCAGGTCTTAAATGATTTAAAGAAAGGAACGTATCACACAAAAACTGAGTATTTATTTCTTCAAACTTATTGCCACTAGTTTGCCCAGCCAGCCGATCACCAATTTCAGTCTGAAGTAAGTCTGTTATTCCCTTTGCAATCTTTACGGACATTTTACTGTCTTTGTCCGCATTACTAGGTATTCCTTTGTCATTAACTGTTAAAATAGACGTTAATAAACGTTTATGATATTCCTTTCTTGCGGCCGCGATTAGGGTATCCAATCCCAATCCCTCCCCTGAGCCTATTTTTAGCTGCTATATTTATGCATTGACTGATTTGTTCGCCTACCGATTTAGCTAGTGGTGGAGGTAGCGCATTGCCTATCTGTCTATACACCGGTGTCTTTTTTCCAACAAAGCTCCATTCATCAGGAAAACTCTGCAATCGTGCCACCATTCTACATGTAAGGCGCGGCATACCTACAAAATCAGAATTTGGCGCACTATCAGCAATACCACGCCCATCTACTCCGAGCGATGCCCAAGCTTTTTTAGCACGTGTAGGCCCTAGATCTGGTCCGCCATGTTTTTTTGAACCTCCTACAATAGTCGGCGCAATATCGTTTGCCCTTAATGACCAGCGATTGATTCCAGTCCAGCCATTTGCCGACATTAAATCATATAGAACCTGTCCTACCGTAAGAGGATTCCTTTCTATTGGTTTTGGCCATGTAAAATATTCCGAAATATCATTTTTAACAGCAACAAAAAATACCCTCGGTCGTAGTTGGGGAACGCCATAATCAGAAGCATTTAATAATCTCCATTCGGCGTGATAACCGAGTTTCTCTAAATCACCTATTACTCTTGTTCTATATTCATCAAAAACAGCATCTAGCAATCCCCGGACATTTTCCAACATAACAGCTTGGGGACGGATCTCATCAACCAACCTGATTGCCTCAGGGAAAAGATTGCGCTCATCATTCTCCCCAAGCTGACGACCAGCTTTGGAGAAAGGTGGGCAAGGTACACCACCGGCTAGTAGATTAATACCTTTATAATTCATTCCTGAGAATTCGGCTAAGTCTCCTTCAATGATATTCCAAGTTGGTCGATTTGCTTTTAATGTTGAACAGGCTGCGTTATCTATTTCAACCAGCGCTAAGTGCTCAAAACCAGCTTGTTCTATGCCAAGCGCCTGTCCGCCTCCGCCTGCACATATTTCAACTGAATACATGTTTTCCTCCTCTTTGGTTACCGCTCTAGTAGGGTTTGACACCCTTTTCAAATAATCTCTTCATAAGTCCAAAACAATTTGCATAACCTTTCCAACTATTGTTACATCATTAATTTTTTTATTATTTTGAGCGTTATCTAAATCTGAAATAAACGTCCTTTTGCCTTTATTAAGCACCACTTCGCCCAACAGATAACTTTCCCCGTTTTTAACAAGTAATATATCATCTGATATCCTTGTTTGGAGTTCACATTTTACTAATACTCTGACTTTCTGAGAAACTATCAGCCGTTCAATCGATAATTTGTCTATGCTAATCCATGTGTAAAAACCTTTGGATAGGTTATTTGCCTCTGTTGGTATTGAATTTCCGAGCTCCAAGTTTCCATTTACTAAATATAATAGTGAGGTATATATAGAATATCTGGAGCTGTCTCAATACAACCCCAGTATAACCCTGAACATTCAACCTCTTCTCCTGCAAGAAGTTCTGCTACACTAGTTCCAAATAAATCTGCTAACAATACTAATTTGGGCCATTTTGGAGTTCTTCTTCCTTGCTCATAGTGACTAATCTCACTTTTATCTACTCCGATCAGAGTTCCTAACTGAGCTTGAGTTAAACCTAACTTTTTTCTAGCGTCAAAAACACGTTTCTCAAAGTTCATTTATTATATGTTGACTTTCTGTATACTTAGTTATTAATAAACATTATCATTATATCTAGTTTACTAAGTTTTTGATATAAATACTAGAAGTAACCATATAATATAATAGAATTATCGATTATATTTAATGATAAAATGAAAAATACCCCTACTCTTGATTAAGAATAGGGGTTCCTTTGTCAATAATATAATTAAAGTTATTTTTTGCTTAGCTTACTTGTCTCTATGCTTCTTATAGATTCTATTCATTTTTATGCTTCTGAAAAATTGCGCAAAAATCTGGACCTGCCTCAGCTGAACACCAACCATCATCATGAAGACATCTTACTCTTAGAAAATCACCCTTCTCATATGTTTTGCTAGTATTAACATCTGAGTGATTAACCCATGCTTTCTCTGCAAACCAACAATCTTGATATTCGCTCCACTGTGTAATAACTGGACCAGTATATTCTTCCGGATCATATCCCATAATTATCACCTCCGATATTTTCTCTGCGGCATTATAGCTGTTAAACTGGTTTGATTTTAGCACTCTTTACCAGGGTGTCAATAACGAAAATAACAAAAAGCGGTAATAAAAAAATAAGCCCTTTTCATCTTTTAGAAAAGTGCTTATTTCATTTCGGCCTTTTATTAACCTAGTCCGGATTTTTAATGCAACCTACACCTTTATATATCCAGATTGGAAACATACCGGGCATAGGTCTGGATGAATTCCTTACGCGGCTCCACATTTTCCCCCATCAGGTCGGAGAATATCTGATCGGCTGCGATGGCATCTTCAATCGTTACTCGTAAAATGGCCCGGTTCTCTGGATTCATAGTGGTTCCCCACAATTGTTCCGGATCCATTTCACCAAGACCTTTATATCTCTGTATGGTCCATTTCTTGTTGGATGCGGTGACAAACTGGTTCATCTTGTCCTCATCATGGAAATAGTGAATCTCATTGCCCCGCTTGGTCCCATATAATGGGGGCTGGGCAATATATACATAGCCGTTCTCGATCAGGTCCCGCATATAGTTATAGAAAAAGGTTAGTAGCAGGACCCGGATATGGGCTCCATCGACATCGGCATCAGTCATGATGAAAAGTTTGTGATAGCGAGCCTTTTTGATGTCAAAATCCTCAGAAATGCCCGCACCGATAGCGGTGATCATAGCTTTAATCTCCTCATTGGCCAGTATCCGATCCAGCCGGGATTTCTGTACATTGAGGATCTTGCCGCGCAGGGGAAGTATCGCCTGGAAGTTGCGGTCCCGGGCCATTTTAGCTGACCCGCCTGCCGAGTCTCCTTCCACGATGTATAGTTCACAGTGAGCCGGGTTGCGATCACTGCAATCTGCCAGTTTACCGGGCAGGGTACTGGATTCCAGGGCGTTCTTGCGCCGGGTCAGTTCCCGCGCCTTTTTGGCGGCTTCCCGGGCCCGGCGGGCGGATATAGCCTTTTCCAGTATCTTGCGGGCTATAGGAGGATTCTCATTGAGGTAATCTTCCATATATTCATAAACAGCACTCTCGACGATACCGCGTATGTAGGTATTACCCAGCTTGGTCTTGGTCTGACCTTCAAACTGGGGTTCCTTGACCAGCACCGAAATGATACCGGCCATGCCCTCGCGAATATCTTCACCCGAGAGGTTGCCATCGTTCTCTTTTAATATGTTGTTCTTGCGGGCGTAATCGTTTATTACCCTGGTCAGGGCATTTTTGAATCCGATCTCATGGGTTCCGCCCTCCTGGGTACGAATGTTATTGGCAAAGGAATATAGGTTTTCGGTATACCCGTTGTTGTACTGCACCGCCGCCTGGACCACTACATCTTCTTTGCGGCACTCCACATAGAAGGGATCGGCGTTAATGGTTTCTTTGCTTTTATTAACGTAGGTCACGAAATCCTTCAGGCCGTTAGAATAATGCAATTCCTTGGTATAGGGTTCTTCCTCCCGGTTATCCTGAAAGCTGATGGTGATGATGCTGTTCAAAAAGGCCAGCTCCCGCAGGCGCTGGATTAGTATATCCCGGTCGAATACGATCTCCTCGAATATCTCGTGGTCCGGCACGAAGTAAATCGTGGTACCGGTCTCCTTGGAATCCCCAATGACCTGCAATTCAGATACCGGCTTGCCTTGCTCGTAGAACTGCTGGTGCACCTTGCCGTCGCGTCTTACGATAATCTCCATCCGGCTCGATAATGCATTCACCACCGAGAGGCCTACTCCGTGCAACCCTCCGGAGATAGTGTATCCGCTGCCGCCGAACTTACCGCCCGAATGCAGTGTGGTCAGGATGACTTCCAGGGCCGGAATCCCCATGAGCGGATGTGTGTCGACTGGTATGCCGCGCCCGTTGTCGCTGACGGTTATGCTATTGTCGGGATTGATGGTTACATTTATTTGATCGCAACCCCCCGCCACGGCCTCATCTATGCTGTTGTCGACTATTTCAAACACCAGGTGATGCAGACCCCGCGGTCCGGTGCTGCCGATATACATGCCCGGCCGCTTACGGACGGCTTCCAGTCCCTCCAGCACCTGAATATCCGATGCATTGTAAGTATCATTGGTATTGTTCAATTTTAAACCTCCTTAAAGGGGTTGCCTGCCCGGCGGTATAAGGTCAGTGATGAAATCGGTGATAGATACACCTGATCGCTGCAGACTACCAGAGCTTTTTCTTTGCCTTTATCACTTATATTAGTAAGTTTCTTGTCCAGTCTGGCTACCTCGATAATGTCCTTAACATCCTCTGATAGATCTTCCATATTCAAAATGGCTATGACATTTCTGGTGGGGATTACACAGTTGTTACCCAAATGCATGTACATAATATAGTCTTGCTCCTTTCTATATAAACCTGCTGCTCTAGGGCTAGCTGAAAAAACCGCTTGCTCCCTAAAAAACAGCCTTTCCTTTATCGTTCAAAGAAGCTGCCCTTGTTCCACCTCATGTATAGCTGCGTCCCTGCAGACTAGTTCTCCGAGGCTCACTGCACTCATAAAGCTTTGGAATGCTCCGCGCTCCAGGTAATCGATAAGACTCTGTCTTTTTTCGGCGTCTAACTCGGAGAGAACCTCATCTATTAAAAAAACCGGGTAATTGCCCGTAATTTTTTTTACCGTATTGATTTCAGCCAGTTTCAGGCTCACCACTATGGACCTCTGCTGTCCCTGCGAGGCAAATATTTTGGCTATCCGGTCATCCAGATAGATATTTATGTCATCGAGATGCGGGCCGGCCAGAGTAGTTCGCCGTACGATCTCTTCTTCTTTTTTTTCCTGTAAATAAATGATAAGGGATTCTTTTATTACATCCAGATTAATTTTACCACTATTGACCGGAAATGAAAGAGCATAGCGTATTTTTAAACTGCCTTTCCGGTTCATCTCCTGCCAGGCCACGGCGGCGCTGTCTTCCAGGCCATGGATCAGATTAATCCGGGCCAGAATAATCTTTGCCGCATTATCAATAAAGACCTCATTCAGGGCGGCAAAGCTGTTACTATTAAAATTTCCATTTTTTAATAATAGATTCCTTTTTTTTAATATTTTTTGATAGTTTTCAAACTGTAGCCGATACTCCGCCGACAGTTCCTTCAGTATCCCATCTAAAAAGGCCCTGCGGCGCCCCGGATTTCCTTTAACCAAATATAAATCGTCTGGAGTAAATATAACTACTCGCAGACGATCAGCGTGATTGTGACTGGTCTTTTTCCCATTGATCCTATATTCCTTGCCCTGTTCACGATTGAATACCAGCAGCACCTCCATGGCGCGCTGCTCGATTACATATTCACCCCGCAGCTTAAAAAAATGACAATTATAATTGACTAAATTACGATCGTTGCTGGTACGGAATGACGATGTATTAGCCAAGGCGTAGATTGATTCCAATATATTGGTCTTGCCCTGGGCATTGGCTCCAATAAATATATTTAGCCTGGGATGGGCCAATAATTCCAGACTCTTTAGATTGCGAAACTGATAAGCCTGCAGCTTTGCAATTCTCACAGCATTTAGTTGCTGGTACGCAGCGGTACCAATATATAAATATATTTTTCGTTAGCAGGATTCTGTATCATGGCCGGACCCAGGGTTCCGGACAATTTGAGCTGGATGTCTTCACTCTCGGTCTGCATTACCCGTACCGCATCCAAAAAGTAGTTGGTATTGAAAGATATCTTTTGATCCTGCTCGCCTTCTATGTCTACTTCCTCTACCCTTTCATCCAATTCTCCCATCAGCTCAGAATAAGCATTTATCCTCAATTCATTATTAGCAACCGTCAGCTGGATATACTGCATTTTAAGGCTGTCGTCTCCGGGCATGGTCCGAGCCCTTTCCAAAATCTCGCCCAGAGTACTGGTTTTAATATTAATAAATGTTGAAAAAGACTGGGGTATCACCTGTTCATAAACTGGATATTGTCCTTCAATCAGACGTGACATCAGGAGGAATCCTTCCCGATAGAACACCACATTATTTTCATTAAAAGCTATCTTAAAGGGCTCATCACTTTCATCCAGGACTCTGAGTATCTCATTGGCCGTACGTTGAGGAATGATAAACTTGGTATCTTCACTTATCGCCTGCTCCATTTCATAACTAAAATAAGCCAGACGATGAGTATCACTGGCCACTACCTTTAATTCCCCGTTGCTCTTGACATCGAAAAGGATGCCGGTAAACACCTGGCGGAAATGGGTCACAGCAGCTGCAAAAGCGGTTTTTTTGAGTGCTTCTTTCAAGACTGCCTGCGGTATAGTTATACGATCTTCCATTTTATCAATCGGTAAGTTGGGATATTCAAAATCGCGGTATGTATTTATGAAACCAGTAGATCTGCCATATATGACATTCAATTTGGCAGTCTCTTTGTCATATTGCAGATTGATTCGCATGGCGGGTAATGACTTGATGAAATTATGAAAATAGAGCGCATTGACCAGAACTGATCCCGGTTCGGTCACGTCAACGTTTTTGGCAGAAACCCTCATACCTATTTCCATATCAGTTGCAGTAATGGTGAGTCCGCTTTCCGGATCGACACTCAGCAGCAATCCAGCTAAAACAGGAATGGCATTTTTGTTGGAAGCTGCCCGGTAGACCAAATTAGTAAGAGATGCCAGGTCTTTCTGTTCAATGGAGAAATTCATCACTATACCTCCTAATTTTAGGGATTATTATAGCCCGTTTTCTTCTTAATAATTTATTAGAAATAATAGCAGTAATAGTAGTAGGGGTTCTTGATAATGGGGAAAACAGTGGACAAGCCCGATATCATATTACTTAGAGCAGTTGAATAAGTTGTTGATACCTGTCAGATAACAAAATTAGGATCGATTTTTCTGGACAGGGTCTCTACTATTTTACTCAATTCATTATCAGTTGCCAGATCTTTTTCCATCTTTTCAATGGAATAAATGGCAGTGGTATGATCTCTTCCGCCGAATTGCTGTCCGATCTGTGGAAAAGATGCATCCGTCATGCGCCGACACAGGTACATAGCTATCTGACGAGGATAAACCAGCTGTTTATTTCTCTTTTTTGAAAGCAGCTCATTCATGCCAATGCCGAAATATTCGGCAACAGTCTTCTGGATGTATTCCACCGTTATTCCCCGGACCACAGGTTCCGGCAAGATCTCCTTCAAGGCCTCGACAGCCGTAGCCATGTTAAGTTCCTTATTGGTGATGGTAGCATAAGCCACCAGGCGGACCAGGGCGCCTTCCAACTCACGGATGTTGGAATCGATACAATTAGCAATATAATCGAGGATGTCATAGGGAATATTTATTTTTTCGGCTTCGGCCTTTTTACGTAATATCGCGATACGGGTTTCTAGATCCGGCGGTTGGATATCGGTTATCAGACCCCATTCGAAGCGGGAGCGCAAACGGTCTTCCAATTTGGATATATGCCGTGGTGGTCGGTCGCTGGAGAGCACCACCTGTTTATTATTCTCATAGAGGGTGTTGAAAGTGTGGAAAAACTCTTCCTGGGTGCGGTCTTTGCCAGCCAGAAATTGTATATCGTCCACCAGCAGAACGTCTATGTTCCGATACTTATTGCGAAAGGCAGCGGTAGTGTCATCCTTGAAGGAGCTAATCAGCTCATTGGTGAATTGCTCGGATGAGACATAGACCACTACACAGTCAGGACGTTTAGCAATGATTTGGTGGCCTATGGCCTGCATCAAGTGAGTTTTCCCCAGACCCACCCCGCCATAAATAAAGAGCGGGTTATAAGCCCGGGCGGGAGATTCACCCACGGCATAACAGGCGGCATGAGCAAAGCGGTTGCTGTTGCCGATAACGAAGGTATCAAAGGTATATTTGCGGTTTAATCCGGAAAAATCTTCTTTAGCGGTGGTATTATCGGTGGTCAGAAACAGGTTGATGTCCTGATTGGTCATATGGCGCAGCTCATTAGTCATCCGGTCCAGATAACGAATCTTTATCCACTCCTGGGTGGAGGTATGAGGTACGCTTACATAAAGGGTGTTATTATGAAAAGTCTTGTATGTAGCAGTGGAAAGGAATGCATCATAACTGGCCTGATCGATCTCCTTGGCGATGCTGTCCAGAACCTTCTGCCAGATGGCAGGAAAATCATAATCAATTGACATCTCTCTACAGGCCTCCCCATAATAAGACGGCGGCATGTTGATAAGTGGAATATCCTGTGGAAAAGTGCAAATATAAATGAGAATAACTCCACTATAATGACCGCCGACGAAAACACAGTATAATAATAGCAGATTTAAAGGAAATTTTGAAGCATTTAGAAAGTGCAGAAATCTTGACATATAGGGACTTAAATAAATATAATGAATAAGTGCTGGAAAAATCAAGGGAGGAGTAGCATTTTATGAAACGGACCTTTCAACCAAAGAATCGTCAGAGGAAAAAGGTACACGGCTTCAGGCAGAGGATGGCAACTGCCGGCGGAAGAAAAGTACTGGCCAACCGGAGAAGAAAAGGAAGAAAATCATTATCCGCATAGGTCGTAAGAGCGGCCTTTTGTTTTCTCTTGACCTAAATTGGTAGAGGTATCAGGTATCAAGTGCGAGGTTAAGGATGCTTAAAAAGCAGTATCGCATCACGGATAAAAAGGTTTACGATCGCGCCTACCGGGGTGGAAAAAGGATTTCGGGCAGATACCTGATTGTTTTTATGAGAGAGAATGAGATGCCGGGCAGCCGATTCGGATTCGTCACCAGTAAGAAGACCGGGAAGGCGGTAACCAGGAATCTGGTCAAGCGCAGGTTAAGAGCCCTGGTTCAACAGGAGTTGCCCCAGATGAAGGGCAATTATGATGTAGTTATCGTGGCCCGCTATAACATTAAGGAAGCTGAATTTGCTGCGTTGAAAAAAGATTTCTTAATAGTTATGAGGAAGGCCGGACTATGTTAGGCAAAAGTCTTATTGGATTGATCAGGATTTATCAGACCGTAAGGATCTCAAAAGCCCCGAATTGCAGGTTTTACCCGACCTGTTCAAGCTACTCCATTGAGGCCATCGAAAAATATGGGGTGGTTAAAGGGGGATGGATGGCTACCAAAAGGATCTTACGCTGTCATCCATTTCATCCGGGAGGTTATGATCCGGTGCCGTAAAAATTGATTACCGGATCGACAGGCGCCAGGCTTAATAGAAAACCCTAGTTGGTATATGCCTGGAGCCCAGGGACAAGCCAGGGCCCATCAGGAAAGAGGTCTTTCCACAGTTTTGAGGAGGTGAATCCTGCCGGGTATAGGGCAGGAGGTTATTGGGTAGTCTTTGGCATTCGTTTGTACTATGGTTTCAGAGCGTTATCGAATTCTTTTATGGAATAACCGGGAGCATAGGCCTGCCTAATTATGGGCTGGCTATTATTCTGTTGACCATAGTTATCAAACTGGTATTGTTCCCCTTAAATCAGAAGCAGCTGAAATCCATGCGCGCCATGCAGGAGATTCAGCCTAAAATGAAGTACATCCAGGATAAGTACAAGGACGACGCCCAGGTCATGCAGACCAAATTAATGCAGCTCTACAAGGAGCATGGGGTCAGTCCGCTCAGCGGTTGTCTGCCGCTGCTCATCCAAATGCCGATCTTTTTTGCCTTCTATCAGGCATTGATTGGTTTCAAGTTTACGGTAGCCGCCCACGCAAGTTTCCTGTGGATCCCCAATATTGGAACTAAGGATCCCTGGTATATCCTGGCGGTACTGGCCGGCCTTACCACCTACCTGCAGCAGCGCGCATCTATGGTGGACACCAAGGACCAAATGCAAAAGTCCATGTTGTATACCATGCCGCTATTGATGGTCTGGATTGCCACGACCGTGCCGTCCGGCCTGCCGCTGTATTGGGTAACGTTCAATATCCTGGGTATCATTCAACAGCTCTATGTCAATTACTCACATGAGAAAACAAAACTTGAAACGGGCACTGGGGTATCCATCAGCACCCCCGGCCAAGAAGAAAGAGAAGAGATAAAAGAGGAAGTCACAGAAGTCCCCGAACCAAAAAAGGTATCGGCTTCCCAACCCGCTAAGGGCGCAAAAGGGGATAAAGGAGGCAAGGCTAATAATGGAGCTCCGCACAATCGAAAGAAAAGGAAAAACCGTTGATGAAGCTATAAAATCAGCCCTGGATGAATTGGGCTGTGATATCGAAGACGTCAAGGTCGAGATAGTTGAAGAACCCAGCAAAGGGTTGCTCGGTCTCGGGAAAAAGCCAGCAGTGGTACGGATCAGTATCCGCCAGACCCCGGAACAAGAGACCCGTATGGTACTGGAAGATCTGCTGAACAAGATGAAGATCGATTACGTAATCAACAGCGTGGAATTTGAGGCCGGTCGAGTAAGGATCAACATCACCGGCAAGGATATGGGACTCTTGATCGGTCGTAAGGGCGAGACCCTCAACGCAGTACAGTTTATCTTAAGCCTAATTGTTAACCGCGACCGGGCCGAGAAGATCCACATCACTCTGGATGTGGAAGATTACCGCAAGAAGAAGGAAGAATCACTGGAGGCCTTGGCCTTGAGGCTTTCGGAAAAGGTCAAAAAGACCCGCAAGAATGTGGTCATGCGGCCCATGACGTCCCAGGAGCGGCGGATAGTACATACCGCCCTGCAGACCGACACACAGGTGACCACTTATTCACTGGGAGATGAACCCAACCGCAAGGTGGTTATCTCTTTAAAGAAATAGGTTAAGAAACAAACGATAAAACCAAAGCACCAGGATGCACGTTCTGGTGCTTTTAATATGGGGGAAACGGGGAGCGAATTAAACACAGATGGACACAGATGAATATACATAACGCAACTTTCGCAGTTGAATTATGCCCCAGAAAACTCTAGTTTCATTGCGAGCGTAGCGAAGCAATCTATCCCCCGGCATGAGGTTTAGATTGCTTCGCTACCGCTCGCAATGACATATGGCCGTTATTTGTTGCATATAATCGCCGCAGGCATCCGTGTCCATCTGTGGTTAATTCGTTCTCCAGTTCCCCTCCGCACTTGATTAGACCGGCTATATGACATATAGTTAAATCGAAATTATGTGGAGATAATCAGATAAACGGGCCTTATTAGGCCAAAAAACCATAAATTAAAGGGCAGCAGCCGGAAGCGAGGCCAAAATGTATGAAGACGATATAGCAGCGATATCCACTCCACCGGGAGAAGGCGGCATTGCTATTGTGCGCCTTAGCGGCAACGGGGTAATCGAAAAGATGAATCCGTTGTTCCGGCCTCGCCGTGAGGGAACTTCACTTGCTGGCCGACCGTCGCATACCCTTACCCTGGGCTGGATCATTGACGACCGGGGTGAAATAATAGACGAGGTACTGGTAGGGATAATGAAGTGCCCACGCAGCTATACCGGGGAAGATGTAGTTGAGATCAACTGTCACGGCGGATCTTTGCCGGCCCGGCGCTGCCTGGAACGGGTACTATCCGCCGGATTTCGTTTGGCTGAACCGGGAGAGTTCACCCGCCGTGCTTATCTCAACGGAAGACTAGATATAAGCCAGGCTGAAGCGGTGATAGATATTATCCGCGCCAAGAGCGATAAAGGCATGCGGCTGGCCCAGCAGCAATTATCGGGGATGAATTTTAGCTATATCGCCAACCTGGAGGACGGGCTTACCCGGATAAATGCCATGATTGAAGCCAGCATAGATTTTCCCGACGAGGTGGGCGAACCGGATTATGACGAAGTTGAGGGGCGGCTGCAGGAGATACTTTCCAAGCTGGATTCTCTTATAAATGCAGCCAGAAGGGCGGAAGTCTATCGGGAAGGGATCAGCATCGCCATCTGTGGCAAGCCTAATGTCGGCAAGTCCACCCTACTTAATACCCTGCTGCGCAAGGAAAAGGCCATAGTAACCGAGATACCAGGCACTACCCGCGATGTTATCGAAGACTATATAAATGTCCGGGGCATCCCGGTCAAGATCATGGATACGGCAGGGATCCGCTTCACCGAGGATCAAGTGGAGAAGATAGGGGTGGAACGCTCTCGTGAGGCTATCAAGGCCGCCGACTTGGTATTATTTCTGCTCGACGTAGAGACCGGCATTACGGCCGAAGACCGCGAGATATTTAGCCAAATCCATACGCAAAACATAATAGTAATGGTCAATAAAGAAGACCTGATAGAAAAGAAGATCGACGAAACTAGCCTGAAGGGTATGTTTCCCGGACTGCCTATCATACGTGGGTCGGCCCGGGAAGAGATCGGCATCGACGAACTGGAAGAGAGCATTGAGAAGCTGGTCCTGTCGGGACAGACCGGCTCGGATAACCTGGAGATAATGGTTTCCACCCGTCAGCGCAGTGCACTGGAACGGGCGCGCCAGCAGGTGTTAGATACCCGGGATGGCTTGAGAGAGGCGCCGCTGGACTGCCTGGGGGTAGATCTGGGAGGAGCAATGGAAGCCCTGGGCGAAATAACCGGAAAAAACCTCAAGGAAGAGGCTATCGACCGCATCTTCCACGACTTCTGCATCGGGAAATAGATCACCGAATTTTTAATGCATAATTATTAATTAATAATTATGGTAGAAATGCAGCGCATTTCTCTAATCAGGCCCATATGAAGTTAGATAAGGATAGGAAAGCGGTAGCTTTCCCACAGTAATTTATAATTAAAAATTAAGAATTAATAATTATAACCGGAGGTTATACAAATGATTTATCAGGCGGGGAATTATGATGTGGTGGTTATTGGGGCCGGACATGCCGGATGTGAAGCGGCACTGGCCGCAGCCCGCATGGGTTGTAGCACCCTGATGATAACACTCTCCATCCAACATATAGCCCTGATGCCCTGCAATCCGTCTATCGGCGGACCAGCCAAGGCCCAGGTAGTCAGGGAGATTGATGCCCTGGGCGGCGAAATGGCGGTTAACATCGATAAGGCTAACATCCAGATACGGATGATCAACACCGGTAAAGGGCCAGCCGTTCAAGCCTTACGCGCCCAGGCTGACAAGGAGGAATATCACCGGGAGATGCTGCGGACACTGGAGGCGACCCCCAATCTCAGTATACTGATGGCCGAGGTGGACCGCATTGAGACTGAGAATGGGCGCATCAGCGGGGTAGTTACCCGCACCGGGGCCCGCTTTGGCTGCCAGGCGGTAGTCATTACCTCCGGCACCTACCTGAAGGGACGGGTTATCATTGGAGATGTGGCTTTTGACAGCGGACCAGGCAATCAGATCCCGCCTATGCGTTTGTCGGAGAACCTGAAAGAACTGGGGATCGAGCTGGGACGATTTAAGACCGGCACCCCGCCCCGCATCGATTCCCGCACCGTAGATTTCAGTAAAATGATTGAACAGCCGGGTGATCCCCAACCCCTGCGTTTTTCTTTTATCAGTCCCCGGAACGAGCGGGAGCAGCTGTCCTGCTGGCTTACCCGCAGCAATCCGGAGACACATCGGATCGTTATGGAGAATATCGAGCGAGCACCTCTTTTTACCGGGATCATCAAGGGGCGCGGGCCGCGCTATTGTCCTTCTTTTGAAGATAAGGTAGTGCGGTTTTCCCATAAGGACAACCACCAGCTTTTCGTTGAACCAGAAGGACGGCGCACTAACGAGATGTATGTGCAGGGCTTGAATACTAGCCTGCCCGAGGACGTTCAGCTGCAAGTTCTCCATAGTATCGCCGGACTAGAACACTGCCGAATGATTCGTACCGGCTATGCTATCGAATATGATTATGTGGTGCCTTCACAGCTCAGGCTCAGCTTGGAGACGCGCCAGGTGAGCGGGTTGTTTACAGCCGGCCAGATAAATGGAACCTCCGGCTATGAGGAAGCGGCAGCCCAGGGCATCATTGCCGGGATCAATGCTGCCCTCAAGGCGCGGGAAAAGGAGCCTTTCATACTTAAACGCAGTGAAGCCTTTATCGGTGTAATGATCGATGATCTGGTCACCAAAGAAAACGACGAGCCTTATCGCCTCTTGACCTCCCGGGCGGAGTACCGCCTGCTGCTGCGCCAGGATAATGCCGATCTGCGCCTGACGGAAAAGGCCCACGCCATCGGTCTGGTTACCAGCCAGCGCTGGGATATTTTCCGGGAAAAGAAAGAGCTGCTGGACCGGGAAAGGGCACGATTGCAGGAGGAATATGTACTGCCGCTGGACAGCCGCATGGCTAAATTTCTGGCGGACAAGGACAGCGCTCCACTGCGCGACCGTATATCGTTATGGGAATTATTGAGGCGGCCGGAGATAAAGATCGAAGAATATCCGGCATTGGAATTGATGGAGGAATTTGACCTGGATGTTATGGAGCAGTTAGAACTCCAGGCCAAATATGAAGGATATATCCGTAAGCAGGAAGATCAGGTACGCCGCTTCGAAAAAATGGAAGCTCGCAAGATACCGGAAGATATGAATTACGATGAGGTATACGGATTGGCATTTGAGGCGCTGCAGAAGCTAAACGCGGTACGGCCGGCTTCCATCGGCCAGGCATCAAGAATCGCCGGGGTCAATCCGGCGGACATAAATATTTTATTGGTTTTTCTTGAGAAAAAAAGAAGGAAATAGAAAACTTATATGGAATATAATGTTAAATCATTTACAAAATTGCTTTGGCGGGAGAATGAGCTCCACAACCTGGTCAGCCGCAAGACTACCCCGGAGGACCTAGAGCGGCATATCGATGACAGCCTGCGGCTGCTCGATTTCGTCGACCTAACCTCGGGTACTCGCCTGGTGGATATAGGAAGTGGAGCCGGCTTCCCCGGGCTCATTTTGGCCATGGCCCGACCGGAGGTAGAGGTAACCCTGGTGGAATCCGATGCCAAGAAGAGTCAGTTTCTTAATCTGGTCCGAGAAGAATTGGGACTTACACGGGTCAGCGTGGTTTGCCGGCGAGTGGAGGAATTAGGAAGAGACCCGCAATGGCGGGAAAGTTTCGACTACTGTACCTCACGTGCAGTAGCGGCTATCAATATCATGCTTGAATATGGACTGCCCCTGATCAAAACCGATGGCAGACTGTTGTTGTGGAAGGGGCGCAATTACCCGGATGAGATGGAGAAGGCGCAGAATGCGCTGTTAACGCTGGGAGGAGTACTGGAGGACATATTCCACTATACTTTGATGGAAGAACTGGACCGGGTGATCATAGCTCTCAGGAAAACGTGCAGCACGCCGGATAAATATCCGCGCCGGGTGGGGGTTCCATCAAAGCGACCTTTATAGAAACAGGAGGTGCGCGTAATGGTACTTAAACATCTGGAACGAATGCTGAGCCGTGACAACTCGGTCCGGGTAACCACAATACCCATGGATAAAATCAAACCCAACCCCTATCAACCCCGCCGCAGCTTTTCTGAAGATGAACTAGCCGAACTGGCACACTCCATTCGGACCTATGGACTTATTCAACCGGTGATAGTAAGAGAACATGGAGATGGCTACCAACTGATAGCCGGTGAACGACGCTTTCGGGCCTGTTGTTTGTTGGGTCATATCAACATAGCTGCCCTGGTTCAACCTATGGACGACGAAAAGGCAGCCGCAGTAGCTCTGATCGAAAACCTGCAGCGCCAGGATCTCAACTATTTTGAAGAGGCTCGCGCCTATCAGGTGTTGATTAGGACGTTTAATATTACCCAGGAGGAATTGGCCCGCCGGATAGGGCGCAGCCAATCAGCTATTGCCAATAAAATGCGGTTGTTGAGACTGGCGCCAGAAGTGCAAGGGATAATCGTGCCGGATCGGGTGACAGAGCGCCATGCCCGAACCCTACTGCGCTTGAACTCCACAGAGATGCAGATGGAGGTGATCCAGCGGATTTACGACCAGGAGTTGACAGTTAAAGAGACAGAGCAACTGGTCGACCGTTTGAGCCCGAATAACATTCCGCAGGAAATCAAGAACCGTCCGGGGGTGCAGAATATAGCTCCTATTATTCGGGATGCCCGGATATTTATGAATACCATCAAAGAGACGGTAAAAAGGGCACGCAAGACCGGAGTGGACATTTTTATGGTGGAAAAAGACAATGATGATGAATACGAGATAACTATTCGAGTAACCAAAGGGACGGGCGAACTAAAACTCGCCGCGAGGAGCTAGGGGGATTGAATAGACGCAGAAGGACGCAGATTCATTATGATTAACGCTGATCTTTAAGATGCTGGCACCCCGAAATAGAATGCCAGCGTCTTATTATATTTGAAGATGTAGGGGCTAGACTTCGCTTGCTCCGAAAGCGGTTACCGCTAGCTGCAGAAAATATATAGCTGGGAGTGGTCTTCTTACAAGGGACCGGTTCTGATATATATTTGCATAATTGATTCCATATTCGCCCAAAACTTACCCCACAGAAAACCAATCTGCGCTATTCAAATAAATCTGCGCGTGGCGTTAGCCACCAGCGTCTATTGGTACTCCTTCTAAGGCCATAGCGTCCTTAATACCGGCGACGATTTCTTCGGTGTGCATGCCCCGGGAGCCTTTGACCAGGACGGCATCGCCGGGTTCAAGTATTACTTGCAGACGGGCGAGGGCTTCCCCATTGTTGGCGAAGCGCTCGGTTTTGACAGGGCCACCGACGGATTCGGCGCCAGCAGCTATTCCGGCTGCCCGTTCTCCTACGGTAAGCAGGAGGTCGATGCCCAGGGCAGCGACAGTCAGCCCGAGCTCATAATGGCTCTGCTGAGACAGCTCGCCCAGTTCAAACATATCTGCTAAAACCGCGATACGGCGCCCCTCCGGGTGGCAATCGGCCAGTACGGCAAGGGCGGCTCGCATGGAGTCAGGGCTGGCATTATAGGTGTCATCTATCACCTGGATGCCGCCACATTCGGATATTTGCAGGCGCATTTTTTCATTGTGGAAGTCGGCCAGGGCTGAAGCAGCATCTGTTATAGGGACACTACTCAGGTCAGCTACGGCCAACGCAGCCAGAGCATTGTACACATTATGCTGGCCGGGAACCGGCAGATGGACTTCCTGACGGCCACCAGGATAATACAGGTTAAAGGCCACCCCGGTCAAGTCGGAGACTATCTCTCCCGCTCGATAATCACACCACTCTGCCATACCATAGAAGACCGTTCTCTGCGGCAAATTATTCCGGTACGGTGCGAGAAAAGGATCATCACCGTTTAGGACCAGTATGCCATTATCGCTCATACCCGCATTAATGGAGAGCTTCTCCCGCATAATATTTTCCTGGCTCCCCAACTGCTCAATATGTGAGAGGCCTATATTAGTGATCACTGCAATATCAGGTAGAGAGATGCCGGACAATTCAGCGATCTCGCCAAATTCACTCATCCCCAGCTCAAAAACCCCGGCCTGGTCACCGTCTTCCATAGTCAAAAGGGAAAGGGGTAGACCTACCCGGCTGTTCATATTACCGGCAGTTTTAGCCACCTGCAGTGAAACCGACAGAGCATCGGCGATCATATCCTTGGTAGAGGTTTTTCCAACGCTACCAGTAACGGTTATAATCGGGACCGAAAAGCGGTTACGATAATAGCGGGCGATATCCTGCAGGGCCCGCAGGGTATCATCGACAGTCACCCAGGCGGAAAACACCTTAATGTTGGCGGGCTCACGGGAGATAACCGCCGCCACTGCCCCGTTGTTTGCAGCTGAACCGATAAAGTCGTGCGCGTCGACCCGTTGACCGATCTGAGGAACAAAGAGACAACCAGGCTTAGCCTGATTAGAGTCGATTACTATCGAGGTTACCGTTAGAGCCGGGTCGCCGGTCAGACGTCCACCGGTAGCTTCAGCTATATGTTGCATGGTCAGCGTTCTCAAGCGGAGCACCTCCTTCAGGCCTTGAGTTCGGCCAGTACCTGAGCGATCAGTTCTCTCTCATCCATGTGGTGTTTGACCCCACGGATCTCCTGATAAGATTCGTGTCCCTTACCGGCCAGCACCGCTACGTCACCTGGCAGGGCATTTTTTATCAGATAGCGGATGGCCTCCAGACGGTCATCAATAATAATATACTTACCGCCAGTGGGATTTATACCTTGCTGTATATCGGCGAAGATGCTCTCCGGCTCTTCGTTGCGGGGGTTGTCGGTGGTCAATATGGAGAAGTCAGCCATCTGCCCAGAGATCCTTCCCATATCAAAGCGGCGCTGCCGGTCACGATTACCCCCACAGCCAAATAGACAGACCAGGCGCGAGGGTGCATAGGCCCGCAAGGTGCCCAGGAGATTCTCCAGACTTATGGCATTATGAGCATAGTCAATCAATAGGGTAAAATGAGGCAGAGCCGGTACCAGTTCAATACGCCCCCGTACCCGGATATTCTCCAGAGCCCGGGCGATCCCTGCTGGGTCAGCCCCCGAGGGCAGACAGGCAGCTACTGCCGCCAGAGCATTATAGACACTAAAATCGCCGGGGATACCGACCTTGACCTGGAAAGTGCCGCGTGGTCCGGTCAGGGAAAAACTGACCCCCAACCAGCCGGGACTGGAGAGCATCGCAACATCCTCGGCCCGGTAATCAGCAGCAGGCGATAGACCGAAAGTCTTAACTTCGCAGGTACTTCTCGCCAGCATAGCCTTATGCCCTGGATCATCGATATTTAGCAGACCGAGTCTGCACATGGAAAACAACCGGGTCTTGCAGTACAGATAGTTGTCATAGCTGGGGTGTTCATTGGGACCGATATGGTCCGGAGATATATTGGTAAAAATCCCGATATCGAAATCGCATCCGGTGACCCGGTCCATCATTAGTCCCTGTGAGGAAACCTCCATCACAGCGCTGTCACAGCCGGCGTCCAGCATCGATCTGAATAGCTTTTGCAACTCATAAGACTCCGGGGTAGTATTTTTGGCCGGGGTACGGACCTCACCTACTATGGTCTCAATGGTGCCGACAAGGCCGGTTTTATGGCCGCATTCTTCAAGGATAGCCTTTATCATATAGGTGGTGGTGGTTTTACCTTTGGTACCGGTAACCCCGATCAGCTGCAGTTCCCGCGAGGGATGTCCGAACCAGGCGGACGAAGCCAGGGCCAGGGCCTCCCGGCTGTTTTCCACTAAAACCACCGTGACACCGGACGGAATTTCCACCGGCTTCTGAACGATAACGGCGGCTACTCCGGCAGAACATGCAGCAGAAATGTATTGATGCCCGTCGGTCACTGTACCTTCGATACAGACGAAGAGACCTCCGGGCACTACATAACGAGAATCATATGCCACCCCGCTGATCTCGCAGCGCTCATCGCCGGCTATCAACGAGTAGCTAATCCCAGCCAATAAATCAGAGAGAATCAATAAACTAACCTCCAAGGTTTTTAATGGACGAGGAATTTTGATTTTTGCCACTGATTAACACAGATTTTCCTGGGCTAGAATGAAAGAAAAATTGATCTAAAACAAAGAATTACGAATTATCGCGGCTACACTACAATTGTTGTTTATTATTACCTCTAATAGACTCAACCAAACAAGGCAATATATCATAGAAACAATAAGCTATATGATTAACGTTTGATAATCATCTGTGTGCATCTGTGTTAATCTGTGGCTAATTTAACCTTTATATCTCCCCGTCGAACACTCTGGTCGAGGGGCCGGTGAGGAAGATATGACCGCTCTGAGCATCCCATTCGATAAATAGTTCGCCGCCGATCTGATGGACGGTGACCTTGCGGTCGCAACGGTCGGTCAGTACGCCGCCTACCACTGAGACGCAACAACCGGTTCCACAAGCGAGGGTTTCCCCGGTACCTCTTTCCCATACCCGCATCTTGAGGTTCTGCCGGTCCACTACCTGAGCGAATTCGGCGTTAACCCGGCGAGGATAGAAGGGATGGAATTCCATGGCTGGGCCGAATTTATCCAGATCGAAGGTATCTACATCATCAATAAAGGCTACTGCATGGGGATTACCCATGGAAACCGGGGTTACGCGAAAAACGGTACCTGCCACCTCCAGGGGATGGTCGATGCAGGAATTACCGGAGTATTCTACCGGAATCAAAGCTGGTTCCAGGATGGGGGGGCCCAGGTCGGCAGTTATCATAGAGACCTTGCCATCAATGACCGACAGCTGCAGATGCTTGATGCCACCTAGGGTTTCTACCGATACGGCAGTATTTACTGTCAGCCCGTAATCAAAAACATATTTCCCGACACTGCGCAGGGCATTACCGCACATTTCAGCCTCGGTTCCGTCTGGGTTGAATACCCGCATGCGAAAATCTGCCTGATCAGAAGGGCAAATAAGGATCATGCCATCAGAGCCGACACCGTAGTGACGATTGGAGAGCCGGATGGCCCAATCGGAGAGGTTGTCCAGCTTTTGGTCGATACAATTAATATATACGTAATCATTGCCCAGGGCCTGCATCTTGGTGAATTTCATATTGATCAGGCCTCCGATTAAGCCAGGGCTTGTTCCAGATCACGGATTATATCCTCGGCGCTTTCGATACCCACTGACAGGCGCAGTAGTTTATCGGTTATGCCTACTCGCTCTCTGATTTCCTGGGGAATAGAGGCATGAGTCTGCACCATGGGGTAGGTGATGAGTGATTCGGTGCCGCCCAGGCTTTCCGCAAACATGATGAGTTTGATCCGGCTGAGTACCTGCTCCACCAGGCTGACGTTGGTGACCGTAAAGGATATCATGCCACCGAAGCCGGAAGCCTGACGTTGGGAAAGATCATATGATTCATGTTCGGGCAGGCCGACGTAATATACTTCTTCTACCTTGGGGTGGGTTTTGAGCCAGTCAGCCAGAGCCAGAGCGTTTTGTTGATGTCGTTCCATGCGTACGGCCAGGGTCTTTATTCCCCGCAGCATAAGCCAGGAATCAAAAGGAGACAGCCCCGAGCCCTCGGTTTTAATGATCAAGCGCAGATCCTCCGCGATCTGGTTGTCGTTTACCACGATCAAGCCAGCCATGGTATCATGATGCCCGGCCAGGAACTTGGTACCGCTGTGGATCACGATATCCGCCCCAGAGTTAATGGCCGCTGGTAGTAGGGGGTCAGAAAGGTGTTGTCTACAACCGTGAGGATGTTGCGAGCCGAAGCAATATTAGAAATACCAGCGATATCGGCAACCTTCATCATTGGATTGGTCGGGGTCTCGATAAATATCATCCGGGTATTGCCCCGAATGGCGCCGGCTACGGCATCCAGTGAACAGGTATCTACATAGGTGAACTCCACATTATATTTCGACCAGATCTGTTCGATAAGACGATAGGTACCGCCATAGAGGTCGTCCGATACCACTACGTGGTCACCGGCCGCCAGCAGGGAGAAAATGGCGGTGACCGCAGCCAGGCCGCTGGAGAAGGCAAAGCCATGCTGCCCGTTTTCCAATAGGGCAAGGGTATCTTCCAGCTCTTCGCGGGTAGGGCTCTGGCCTCGTGAATAATCATATTTACCCTGATCACTAAGAGAAGCGTGTTTATAGGTAGCAGTCTGATAGATAGGGAAACTGATAGCCCCGGTATATGGATCATAACCCTGATATCCGTGGACTACCTTGGAATCCAGACTCCAGCTTTTCTTTTCTTCTCGCGGATTTGTCATATTGGTCCTCCATTTCATAAAACATATAAAATAGACAATAAATATACCTCAATAGATAACAGCAATACAATATAATGGTAGACAAAATACTGATAAATATACACTAATCCATATAACACGTTACCATATATCATTTGTTATGTTCAAGTAATAGCCGACAATATCCTGCTTTGTCAGACTATTAAAGAAAGATTGATCAGCAGTAAATAGTAGTCCGCCAGACATCCGGCACAAGAAAGCTGAAAAACCGGGCTTTGATTGCCATCATCACCTCTGTCTGATCAATAGCGAAATAAGAAATTACTTGTCAGAAAAAGCAGGGCAGAGTATATTTTGGGGCAGGGATTTTAATATTAGTTGGTGAACTTATTAAGGAAGAGTTTGCTGAGAGGTGGAAAATAGGTGGGAAAAGTAATAGCGGTCACCAACCAGAAAGGCGGAGTCGGAAAGACAACTACAGCAGTCAACCTGGCGGCATGTATTGCCGCAAAGGGGCATAAGGTACTGCTGATGGATACCGATCCGCAGGGCAACGCCTCCAGCGGACTCGGTATAAATCGCAAAACATTGCAATACTGTATGTATAATATACTGCTGGAGGAAATCGAGCCGCAAAAGGTGATAATCTCAACTAAGCAGGACCGGTTGGATGTAATGCCCGCGACCATGGAACTAGCCGCTGGTGAAGTTGAGCTGGCCACGCGAGAACGGCGCGAGTTCGCGCTGAAAAGTGCCCTGGCCGGGCTGATACCAAGATATGATTACATATTCATTGATTGCCCCCCTTCCTTGGGGCTTTTGACAATTAATGCGCTGACGGCCAGTGATTCAGTGTTGATCCCGCTTCAATGCGAGTATTATGCACTGGAGGGATTGACTCAGCTGATGGACAGTATATACCTGGTTAGAAAGAGATTGAATCCCGGTCTTAAGGTAGAGGGTATAGTTTTTACCATGTTCGACGGCCGAACTAACCTGTCGATTCAAGTAGTAGATGAGGTTAAGCGTCATTTCAAAGACCAGGTTTACCGTACTATCATTCCCCGCAATATTAGATTGAGCGAAGCCCCTAGTCATGGCAAAGCCATCATAAACTATGATCCTCGTTCCCGGGGGGCCGAAGTATATAATGATCTGGCTATGGAGGTGTTGAAACGTGCCTAAGCAGGAGAGAGGGTTGGGTCGCGGGCTGGACGCATTGTTCGCCGGAGCGATGGACGACGGTGATAAAGATCGTGTGATTGAGGTAGAAATCAAAGACATAAAGGCTAGAGCCGACCAGCCACGGCGAGTGTTTAACAGCGAGGCACTGCAGGAACTAGCCGATTCACTTCAAGAGCACGGGGTTTTGCAGCCCCTGCTGGTCCGCAAACGCGGTAAACATTATGAGATTATAGCCGGCGAACGCCGCTGGCGAGCTGCCCAGATGATCGGCATAGAGCAGATACCAGTTCTGGTTAAAGAGATTGATGATATTGAGGCAGCGGAGATATCACTCATAGAAAACCTCCAGCGCGAAGATCTATCATTGACCGAAGAAGCAAGAGCATACCGTCAGATGATAGAACGTTACGGCTATACCCAGGAGTTGTTGTCAAAAAAGATAGGAAAAAGCCGCACCCATGTCACAAATACTATGCGCATAATGAACCTGCCGGAGGCTGTTTTAGACATGATAGACGGCGGCATGATCACTGCGGGACACGCGCGAGCGCTTTTATCGATGGGCAGCGCCGATCAACAGATTGCTGTAGCTAAACAGATTGTAGAGCAGGGGCTATCAGTCCGGGCTGTTGAAGAAAAGGCGCGGCAGAAGAAATCTTCAACCCGCACGGTTAAGAAGGTAGAGATCATCGATCTTAGCGAAGGAAATGTCAGTGAATCGGTGCGACGCGGACCGGAAATCATTGAACTTGAAGAGAGAATGCAAGAACGCTGGGGCACAAAAGTAGACATAAAGCCCTCCCAACAGGGCGGAAAGATAACCATTTCCTATTACAACGATGAAGACCTGAGCAGGATAATTGACCTGCTGGGCTTGTAATTCAAGTAGATTGAAAATCGGCGAGCAGGGAGTCAGAAGAATAAGGCTCCCTGTTCTAATCTTAGTTTAGGGATAGTAAGCGAGAATGCAACTAGAGTTTAATCCAGGTCATAGCAATTTAATGTTTCACGTGAAACATCTGATACCTGGACAGGTTTTACAAACAAAATATATGTTGATAATATTAAGTAAAATGACTTTGTTGAGGGAGATATGGCTAAGAAGAGAAAGAATATGGACTCGGGTCGGCTTTCATTCATCGTTATTCCCAGCACTACAGCCAGGCCTATCAGAGGAGATATCCCGAGGCGGCTGGTAACGGGTGCTGGACTGGCTCTGGGGATCATAGTTATAGCTTTCCTGGCATTGACGTACATATTCTCAACCAACCTGGCTACGATCAATAATGTTAAAGCAATCAAAGCGGAAAACGAGCAGAAGGAACGCCAAGTCCAGGATGTTCGATCACAATTGGAGCAGATAGAGAAAAAGCAGGAAGCGATTGCTGATAAGCAGGAACAAGTGAAGAAGATGATGGGTATAAAGACTGAACCCACGGTTACCCGGACTCCTTCCCGCGGGGGTAAGGGCGGGGTGGACGTGCCAGTTCCTGCTGGAGCAAACAGCGACATGTTGAAACAGACTCAGCTAATGATTAGCGCATTGGATCGCCAGGAAAAAGAGTTGGACGAGCTATTAGCTAAGGTAAGCAGAAATAGTGATTACTTCAGGTGTATACCCAATCTCTGGCCGACGACCGGGGAACTGAGTTCGGAATACGGGTACCGTGATTCGCCGCTGCGCCGTGGCAACAAAGAGAGTTATCATAATGGGTTGGATATTGCCAACTACTCAGGTACGCCGATCCTTGCTGCCGGCGATGGGCGCGTAGTTTTTGCTAACTGGAAAGCGGGATATGGTCGGATGGTCATTATCGATCACGGACATGGGTTCACTAGTGAATACGGACATTTATCAGCCTTCATGGTGAAACAAGGAGAGACGGTCAAAAAGGGAGAGCAAATAGCGCGTATGGGCAGTACCGGAGCCAGTACCGGCCCGCATTTGCACTTTATAATAATGAAAAACGGCAGTCCGGTGGACCCCCTGATATATTTGCCGTAGGGGGTTCCCGGGGAAGATGAACCACAGATTTTTATAATGGTATTAAAAATCTGCGCAGAATGGCGGGGACACGGCGAGGTTCTCTGGGGCTTATATGGGTTAAAGATTGCTTCGCTGCGCTCGCAAAGACACGGCGGGGGTCTGCATAGCTAATCTGAGTTAATCACTTATAATCAACCTTCGGGTACAACACTCCAGAGTGCAACGATGCAAGCTTATGGTGGCATTGCGGTCGCGATACACCCTGGCGGGTGCCGTTAAGGTCGCAGTGGTTATCAGTGGTTAATTATTGGTGAGGGAGGTGAGTATCATATTTGGTCGCAAGAAGGCGTATCAAGATATTGAGAGCGTTATCGCCCACGGAGTTGAGATCAAGGGAGATATAATATCACAGGGATCTTTGCGTATAGACGGTGGGGTGGATGGCAAACTAAATATCAAAGGAGATGTGATTCTGGGCGAAAAGGGTCGCATCAAGGGTGAAGTCAAGGTTGACAACTTAATAGTAGCCGGCCGAGTGGAGGGCAATGTTGTAGCCAGTGGCAGGTTCGAGATCACAGCCAACGGATATTTTAAGGGGGAGGTAACCTGCAGTATTCTCACCATTGAGGAAGGCGGCATCCTGGATGGAAGTTCACGGATGGTGGGGCAGGTCACTAAGCCTGATTTTGAAGCCCGGCAAACTGCCAAACGGCAACAGGAAAACAAGACATACTGAGGCCATGAGCACATATTATTATTCAAAACCACTGATTTAATAATTTTTGGACTGGAGGGAGTGCTATGTTTAAGAACCGAAGAGAAGCCGGGTATCTGTTAGCTCAAGCTCTGGAAAAGCAGGCGGTGGATTTTGATGTTGTACTTGGAGTACCTCGGGGAGGAGCGGTTATAGCCGAAGCTGTTGCCGATTACTTTAACCGGGGCATGGATGTGGTGCTGGCCCGTAAGGTAAGCTCACCCAATTGGGAGGAATATGCCGTAGGGGCGGTGGCCCCAGATGGAGAGATACTTATCCATGAACGGGTTCGTGACTTGATCGATACTGATATGACGGCGGTAAATCGATTGGCTGAACAGGTACGCCAAGGTATCAATGAAAGATTGAATTACTATCGCAGCCAACGGCCGCCCATTGATCTGAAGGATAAAAAGGTCCTCTTGGTTGACGACGGGATAGCTACCGGGTTTACACTGAAGGCTGCTATCAGCTACCTCAATCGTCAGGATACCGCTGGAGTTATCATCGCTGCGCCGGTCAGTTCGCGTAGTGCTTATCTGGATCTTTCCGAGGTGGTTGAGCAGATGATAGTGCTTGAAAAGCCTGAAAACTTTTATGCAGTAGGCCAATTCTACGAAGATTTTGCTTCGGTAGACGATGAACAAGTAGTGGATATTCTGAAGCGGACTATAGCATAAGTTGTTCGCGTTGACGGTGAAACCGGTATTGAGCCAAGTAAAGGCTCTTGGTAATAATGTCCGCCATCTTATAAACGATAAACAGTCTTGTATTCTGCAAAACCATGTGTTCGAAATACCCTCCGACATTCACCACTCCAGATATGTGGAAATCTCCTACCGCAGGAAGGCTCTTATTCATCGCCGACCCGGGTTTTAAGCTACCTTTGCGAACATTGACGAATCCTATACGGTCTACATTACCCAAACAGGCATCGATAGCTATGACTAGTGGATCCGCATGCTTCCGAGTCAGATCAGACATTACCTGTTCCAGATTGACAGCATGAACAGGTTGCTGCAAAGTGCCGTAAACTTCAGCATTCGGCAGATAATTCTGCAAGCGGCTTCCAACCAAAGGCCCCAGGCAATCACCGGTAGCACGGTCAGTTCCAATGCACAGGTAGACGATAGTGCGTGAACAAGAAGAATTGAGTTCCAGCAGATTACCATGTATAACCTTCTGTAAATCCATTAAACACTGCGGAGCCTCATAATGACAGGAAAACTTATCTTCAACCCGGTTAACCTGGCCCAGCATAAAACAACATCCCCCTTATTTACCATAATATTCTTTAGAATTAAAGATGCAGGGAAGGTGATAAACCTCCCTAGCGAATATTCTTGACGCCTGGCAATATTTTTATGCTGTATTTACCAGCCGAGAGGAATATTTATGTAAATAGATTTCGAAACAAAAGAGGGGTATGATTGTTGATCTATACCTGGAGCAGTATTATAAGACATCAGGCTAACGGACGTAGCCGCAAGCGGGAGCAATCAGGAGTTCGGACAAAGGGCAGCATTATTGGGCAGGGTTCCGCCTGGATTCTGGTGATGGGATTTCTGGGAGCGGTAATTGGTGCAGGTTTTGCTTCCGGCCAGGAAATAGTGCAGTTCTTTGTTGTCTACGGCGATAATGGCAGCCGCGGAGCCATTTTAGCAATGTTGTTGTTTACCTGCTGTGGCGGTCTATTGCTGCATTTGGCCCACCGGGAGGGAATCTCCAATTATCAGGAACTGCTGTTCTACCTGATGGGACCCCGGTGGGGAAAGGCAGTGGATCTCGCTCTGGCCGGGTTTCTATTTCTCGGTATCAGTACCATGCTATCAGCCAGTGGAGCCGTTTTTTACGAACATCTGTATTTGCCGAAAAACGCTGGTATACTAACGGCCTATCTCTTGGTAGTAATTCTACTGGCCACCGGCAAACGTGGACTGATCAGGTCCTATAATCTGCTGGTACCCGCCAAAGTGATACTGCTCACAGCTATATCGGCCTGGGCGGTTCTTATGGCAAAGGGAGAGCCAACGCAGGCTACAGCGATGATAAACTGCCCGGCCGATCCGCGTTTTTGGGCACTATCCAGTGTGCTCTATGTAGCCTACAATTTTGCCCTGGCCATGGTGGTTTTGACTGAGTATCAGACGGTAACTGAACGCTCTGCGGGCATCCGGGGCGCGATGGGCGGCGGTTTGGTGCTGGGCCTGCTGGTAGTGCTGAATTACCTGGCGCTAGTTCGATATCTGCCTGATGTATTTCATTATCAGGTGCCTATGCTTTATGTAGCTGGTAATATTTCGCTACAGGCAAAACATGTGTACACCCTGGTTCTATGGATGGGAATACTGACTACTGCCATCGCCAATGCCTATGGTTTTGCCCAGCGCTTTTCCAGCATGACCGGACTGGCGTATGGGCCCTGTCTGGCTTTGTGTATGACCCTGGCTCTGCCGGTAGCTTCGCAAAGTTTTGCCGGACTGGTGGGGCGCATCTACCCGTTGTTCGGGATTTTGGGCGTCGTTATAATTGTGGCACTAATAGGCAAGGTATTTAGTAAGTTACTGCAAAACAGCTGGTAAAAATGGCTATAAATTAGTGTAACCGGTGATAAGTGATGTATAATATGGAAAAGTTATAAGTGAGCGGGGGGTAACAAATTGGGCCTTAAGAATATTCCCGCGGTTGATGAGATACTGGCGCAGAAACCGGTGACTAAGCTAATAGAAAAATACAACCGGGAATTTGTTGTCCAACTGGTGAGGAGAACCCTGGACCAGCAGCGGAAAGAGATCCGGGCGTCGGGGCAAAGTCTCGAACGCGCACAGATACTTAAGGAGGTCGTTGGCAAACTAGGGCGACTGGCCGAGGAGGCCAGTCAGGGTACTCTAGTCAGAGTAATAAATGCTACTGGGGTGGTTCTGCATACCAACCTGGGACGGGCACCGCTGGGCAACCGGGCGCTCCATTATATGCAGGAAATGGCGGGAACCTATAACAATCTAGAAATGGATCTGGAACGAGGCGAGCGGGGTTCACGCTATACGCATGTGGAAGCCTTGCTGCAGGAACTCACCGGAGCGGAAGCGGCTCTGGTGGTGAATAATAACGCGGCGGCCGTATTGCTGGGCTTGTCAACCCTGGCGGCATCCCGCGAGGTAATTGTTTCCCGGGGGCAGTTAGTAGAGATTGGCGGAGCCTTCCGCATCCCAGAAGTAATGAAGCTTAGCGGAGCGAAGCTGGTCGAAGTAGGCACCACCAACAAGACCTACATAGCAGATTTTCGAAATGCCATAACTGATCAAACAGGACTGCTTTTTGCCGCGCATACCTCAAATTACAAGATAATCGGGTTTACCGAAGAAGTGACGCTGGAAGAACTGGTTGCTCTAGGAGAGGAGACCAGCTTGCCGGTGATGCAGGATCTGGGCAGCGGAATACTGCTCTCTCCAAGCGGCTGGGGGTTGGAAGAAGAGCCTACCGTCCAAGCCTGTATTAAAGCCGGAGTGGATGTGGTGACCTTCAGCGGCGACAAACTGCTGGGTGGGCCACAGGCGGGCATAATCGTGGGACGCAAGCATCTTATCGATGCCATGAAGAAAAATCAGCTTACCCGTGCCCTAAGGGTAGACAAGCTGACTATTGCCGCTTTGGAAGGCACACTCATCGAGTTCCTGGCTGGTGACCCGGAAAATAATATACCGGTGATCGCCATGCTGGCCAGAACGGAAGAACTATTGCAGCAGCAGGCCGAGGAACTTCATGCGCGGATAACCAGTAGCATTGGCAACCATAAACGAGTGGAACTCATCGAGTTAATTCCCCTGGAGGACATGGTAGGCGGCGGTGCCTACCCCACCCACAAAATCAGGGGATATGGAGTAGAGATAAAGTTCAAGGGTATCAGCCTGGAGGAAGTAGCCAGGAAGCTGCGGCAGACCGAACCAGCGGTAGTCACCCGCCGCCAGGAAGACCGCCTGACCATCAGCGTCCGCACCTTACTTAATGATGACGCACAGACCATCGCCAAACTCCTGGCCGAGGTGCTGAGTGTAAAATAGGACAGGGACGATAGACGCAGAAGGACGCAGATTTTTTATGAGTAACGCAGAATTTTAATGACCTGGTATCGTAAAAACTACGATAGCAAAAAACATTGGCTTGAGGGCGACATTACCCTTGCCATTACGGGCGCAGCGGCAATCTTATGCTTCGCAATAACCAGGCAACTGCAAAAGTTAATTCATTAAAAACCATGACCTAGTTGCACAGAAAAATCAGCGTAAGTTATAAAAAAATCTGCGTGCAGCGCAGCTGCCTGCGTCTATTAAAAGCCCTATGGAGGCTCGATTATGAACAGATTTATCATTGGTACGGCGGGGCATATTGACCACGGCAAGACCACCCTGGTGCAAGCCTTGACCGGAATAGATACTGACCGCCTTAAGGAAGAGAAGGAACGGGGCATATCAATAGAATTGGGTTTCGCGCCCTTTACCCTGCCCAGCGGACAAATGGCGGCCATCGTCGATATGCCTGGGCATGAACGCTTTATACGGCATATGCTGGCCGGAGCCTTTGGGATTGATATCGTACTGTTGACCATTGCCGCTGATGAGGGTGTAATGCCCCAAACACGCGAACATATGGACATCATAGAACTGCTGGGGGTAGACAAGGGCATCATTGTACTGACCAAGAAAGACCTGGTGGACGAGGACTGGCTGGCCCTGGTGGAAGAAGAAGTCCGCGAATATATGGATAAGACAATATTACGCGGAGCCCCAATTCTAGCTGTATCTGCTCCCCGTGGGGAGGGGCTGCCGGAATTGCTCCAGGAAATCGAGAAGCTAGCCGGGGAAATTGTAGAAAAACCGGTGTTCGGGCAGGCCCGACTGCCGATCGACCGGGTATTCACTATATCCGGTTTTGGCACGGTAGTCACCGGTACCCTGTGGTCAGGTCAGCTAAAAGTTGGTGACAATCTTGAACTCATGCCAGTAGGCAAGACAGTTCGGATAAGAACCCTGCAGGTGCATAACGAAAAGGTGGACATTGCCTATGCCGGCCAGCGGGTGGCAGTCAACCTGCAGGGCATCGAATTAGCTGAGATAAAAAGGGGTTATCTTCTGGCTAGTCCCGGTTATTTGGGCACCAGCTACCGCATCGACACCCGCCTGCGTTTGCTTAGTTCCAGCCCGCGCAGCCTGAAAAACTGGAATCGGGTCCGCTTCCACCTGGGGACTGACGAGACCCTGGGCCGAGTAGTCCTGCTGGATCGGGATGAATTGCTGCCAGGAGAAGAGGCCTATGCCCAATTGGTCATGGAAAAACCGGTGGTAGCTGCCAAAGGCGACCGTTTCGTTATACGTTACTATTCACCGGTTACCACTATTGGGGGTGGGACGGTTATCGACCCCGCGGCAGCCAAACAGAAGCGTTTTCGCGAGGACGTCCTCGATGAGCTGGCTATTAAGGAAGAGGGCACCCTTTATGATATTCTTCTGCATGAGCTAGAAGCCAGCGCGGAGACGGTGCTTACAGCCGGGGAATTGGCACGCCGCACCGGGCAGGAGGAAAAGGATCTGAAAGATGACCTAGCGCTGCTGATGGACGATGAAAAGATCGTTGAACTGAAAGACCAGGGTTATATCAGCACCCTGGGACTCGGGTCAATTGAGGAGAAGATAGTTAATACACTGACCGCTTATCATAAGCAGTATCCCTTGCGCCCCGGATATCCCCGCGAAGACATCCGCAGCCGCTCTTTCAAGCAGTTCAACCCGAAAACCTTTACCCTGGTGCTGAAGCAACTGGAGGACGGAGGCAGCATCACCAGCCGCAATAACGCGCTGATGTTGGCAGGTTACCAGCCGATGCCCGGCGACCGGGAACAGGCTGTTATCAGCGGGATTATGAAGCAAATGAGCGAGCAGCTTTTCACCCCACCTTCTCCCGAGGAGATGAAAACGGCTCTGGGGCTTAAGGAACCGGAATTCACTGAAATTGTGTCGTATCTACTGGAGCGGGGCGATTTGATACGAATAAATCAGGAGATCGTTTTCGCTGCCGCGGCGATTGAAGAAGGCAAGGAACGTTTGGCCCGTTATTTTGAAAAGGAGCGGGAGCTCAGTCTGGCAACGGCAAGAGATTTATTAGGAACCTCTCGAAAGTATGCCCTGCCTCTGATAGAATATTATGATAGGGTTCGTTTCACCGTTCGGGTAGGCGACATGCGAGTAAAGGGCAAGTAACGAATAGACGCTGATAACACTGATTTGTTAGATTATCGCAGATTATCAAACATTGGTAAGCCAATAGAATTTAATAGAATCAATAACCTTTCCGGTTATTGTTCTGCGCTGATCATAAATAATCTGAGTGCAGCGAAGTTGCCTGCGTCTAATTCGGGGAGGATTTGTAATAGTGTCTAAGATTGGGATTCCCAGAACTCTGGCCTATTTTCTCTATTATCCATTATGGAAGACCTTCCTGGATGAATTGGGAGAGGAGGTCATAGTATCACCCCCCACCAGCAGGGAAATCCTTGATCAGGGAGTAAAGGATGCCGTAAATGATGCCTGCATCCCCATAAAAGTCTATCACGGCCATGCCGCCTGGCTTAGGGACAAGGTTGATTTCATCTTCAGCCCTCGCTTGGTTAGCGTGCGTCTGTTTGGTGATTTTGGTACTGAGACCTTCTGCCCCAAGTTTTTGGGTTTACCCGATATGGTTCGACTCACGGTGGACAAGTTGCCTCCGTTGATCGATACCCGGGTGGGAATAAAAAAAGACCCCAAAGAAATATTCAACATTGCTGCCGACATAGGCGACGTGCTGGGAAAATCCGCAGCCGATTGCAAAAAAGCCTGCCGCAAGGGTCTGGAGGTACATAAGAAGTACCAGAAGTTATTGTCATCTGGAGTACTTCCCCCGGATGCCATCGCCCAACTGTTTCCCAATGAACCCGAGACCAATAATAAGGTGCGCCGGGAGGAGCACCAGCGCCAGAGGTTAGTTCGAAAGCCAAACAGGGAGGAAGCCGGGCTCAATATCGCGGTGGTAGGCTACCCCTACGCAATTTATGATGATTATATAAATGGAGGAATACTCGGACTATTGTCGAAAGAAAATGTGCAGGTGTTTACGCAGGACATGCTGAGTGACAAGGTACTCAACCGGCAGGCGAAGCATCTGCTGAAGAGCACCTTCTGGTATTTCTCTAACCGGGCCGTATACGGTGGACTGCACTACATGAAGCAGAAGCGCATAGACGGCATCATTCACGTCACCGCTTTTGCCTGCGGGCCTGATTCGGTGGTGGATCGCCTGTTGGAGATCGAGGCACACCGCCATAGCAGCAAGCCATATCTTTCGATTACCATTGATGAACATACCGGCGAAGCGGGGATACGTACCCGAGTGGAAGCCTTTATAGATATGCTGAATTATCGGAGGGATAAGATATGAAAGTAAGCTTTCCGCACATGGGGTATTCGTATCTGGCCTTTAAATGGATGGTTGAGCACACCGGACATGAATGTATAGTACCTCCCGAACCCAGTAAACGCACCTTGGACTTAGGCGTACGCCATTCGCCCGAGTTTGCCTGCATACCCTTCAAGATGCTGATGGGCACCTATCTGGAAGTTGCCGAGATGGGCGCCGAGATGATCATTACTTCCGGCAGCAATGGACCCTGTCGGGCAGGATTATACTGGGTAATGCACCAGTACCTGCTGGAAGAGCTGGGGCAGCCCGTAAAGATAGTAGCCCTGGAACCACCGCTCTGTGACATGAGGGATTTCATCGGTAAGCTTCGCCTGATCAGGAAGACCGGCGGTATCAGCACCAAACAGCTCATCTGGGTCCTGCAGGTAACCTGGGAAAAGGTCAAGGCTATTGATGAAATAGAGAGACATTCGCATGAGATCCGGCCTTACGAGATAGGAAAAGGTGACACCACCCGAGCCTTCTGGCAGGCCCTGGAGATGATCGATGCCGCCAACAGCATAAATGAGGTACGGCTGGCTTACCGGGAAGCCCTCAAGGTCTTAGACGCGGTGCCACAGGATAACAGCCGCAATCCGCTGAAAGTCGGCATAATCGGCGAGATTTATGTCGTATTGGAGCCATCCGCCAACCATTATATGCAGATCATGCTGGGGGAAATGGGCGTGCAGACCGACCGTTCCATTTACCTTTCCGGCTATACCAAGAAAACCACCATATATGATCTGGAAGGAGACCTCTATACTGTAGCCCAGCCATATCTGAATGAAGCCCCGATCGGCGGGCATGGGGCCAACAGCATCGCGGAAACCGTGCTCTATTCCCGCCATGGTTATGACGGGGTGGTGCAGCTGGCGCCCTTCTCCTGTATACCCGAAATAGTCGCCAAGAGCATCCTTCCCACGGTGAGCCGGGATCACGATATACCCGTATTGACCTTGTTTATTGATGAACAGACCGGCAAGGCCGGGGTGCAGACCCGGCTGGAGGCATTTGTCGACCTGATGGAACGGCGCCGGGAAGTCAAACAGAAGCAGAGCACAATAGCCCGGAGGTTAGTAATATGAAAAAGGGATACCTGGGAGTCGACGTGGGTTCCGTCAGCACCAATCTGGTGGTACTCGATCCGGACGGAAAACTGTTGATCAAGAAATACCTGCGTACCAATGGCAAACCTATCCAGACCGTACAGGAAGGCTTGTACCAGATTGGCCAGGAAATTGGTGAGGAGATCGAGATCGCTGGAGCCGGAACCACCGGCAGTGCCCGCTATCTCATCAGCTTGATTATCGGCGCTGATATTGTAAAAAATGAGATTACCGCTCATGCCATTGCCGCATCTTCTATCGACAATGAGGTACGCACCATTGTCGAGATCGGCGGACAGGACTCCAAGATCATCATCATGCGTGACGGCGTGGTTACCGACTTCGCCATGAATACCGTCTGTGCCGCCGGGACGGGATCTTTTTTAGACCAGCAAGCCAGCCGTTTATTGATACCTATCGAAGACTTCGGCAGCTACGCGCTGAAGGCAAAAAATCCGGTGCGGATAGCCGGTCGTTGCGCCGTGTTTGCCGAATCCGATATGATACATAAGCAACAATTGGGATACAATACGGAGGATATCATTGCAGGTCTGTGCGAAGCGCTGGTCCGTAACTATATGAACAATGTCGGCAAAGGCAAGGAGATACTGCCGCCGGTCATGTTCCAGGGCGGCGTGGCCGCCAATCAGGGACTGGTTGAAGCCTTCCGCCGTTATTTGGATATGCCGGTCGAGGTCCCCGAACATTACGGTGTAATGGGCGCCATCGGTGTCGCTCTGATGTCGCGAGATGCCAGCCGCCGCAAGGGAGCTACCGGGTTTAAGGGGTTCAATATCCAGGAGATCAGCTTTAAGACCACCAGCTTCGAATGCAAAGGCTGTTCCAACGCCTGCGAGGTCGTACAGTTTTACGAGAACAGCGAACTGTTGGCCCGCTGGGGTGACCGCTGTGGCAAGTGGGAAGTATAACCAAATGGCTCTTTTGGGATATTAAGCGTACTGTATAACATACGGATTGCCCTGAACAAAAACGTGCCTTAACCTTCGCCCGCGCTCTAGCCACCAATCCCAGTCTATTGATACTCGATGAACCGGCGGCCGGCATGAATCCCAACGAGCCCCGCGACCTCATGGAGATGATCCGCTGGATCAGGGATGAATTCAAGCTGTCCATCCTGCTCATTGAACACGATATGTCTCTGGTGATGGGCGTATGTGAACGCATCTATGTATTAGATTACGGACAGATCATTGCCCAAGGACCACCGGAAGCGATCAGAAATAACCCCCCGGGTCATCGAAGCATATCTAGGAGAGGAGGTCGGATAGATGCTGCAGATAAACGAGATAGAAGTGTATTACGGGGCTATCCACGCCCTGAAAAAAATGTCCTTCGAGGTGGAGCAGGGCAATATAGTGACGCTGATCGGAGCCAACGGCGCCGGCAAAACCACTACCTTAAAAACCATCTCCGGGCTGCTGCGGCCCAAGAACGGCAGTATCATATTCAACAACCAGGACATCACCAAAACCGCGCCGGAAAAGATCGTTGACCTGGGTATATCCCAGGTACCGGAGGGGCGCCGGGTATTTTCCACCATGTCGGTCATGGAGAACCTGGAGATGGGGGCTTACCTGCGCCGGGACAAGAAGGGCATCGCCGATGATATAGAAAACGTGTTCACCCGCTTCCCCCGCCTGAAAGAACGGCAGAAGCAGATGGCCGGGACCCTGTCCGGCGGGGAACAGCAGATGCTGGCTATCGGACGGGCCCTCATGGCTCGTCCCACCTTGATGCTGATGGACGAACCCTCCATGGGGCTCGCCCCATTACTGGTCAAGGAGATTTTCTCCATTATCAAAGAGATCAACGAGCGGGGCACCACCATCCTGCTGGTCGAACAGAACGCCCATATGGCACTGTCCATTGCCCATCAGGCCTATGTCATCGAAACGGGTGAGATCGTCCTTAGCGGTACCGCGCAGGAACTGCTCAACAGCGATGAAGTGAAAAAAGCCTACCTGGGCGGGTAATGCCGAGGACGAATGGACGCAGATAACCCAGTTTTTTTGATCACGCAGAATAATTTGGATTAGGGTGTTCAAGCCCTTCTGTGAAATCTGAAATATATTGTGAATATATTTGACTAAGGTTACTGTCGATATAACCAACAGAAAAACTGCGCAAATCCTATATTTCAGCGTTATCTGCGTCTATTAACAATTAAAGGGGGAGTAGCGGTGAAGGTCAAAGATCGCATGAACAGCAATGTCAAGAAAGTGGAATTAGATTCCGGGATCAACGAAGCCTTCAGTATCATGAAGGATAACAACATCCGCCGCCTTCCGGTAATGGATCAGGGCAAAGTGATAGGCATCGTCACCCTGTCTGACCTTAACCGAGCGGCGCCGTCCTTTGCCACCAGCCTGTCCATTTATGAACTGAACTATCTATTGGCTCGCACCAAGATCCGTGACGTCATGCCCAAAGGGCAGAAGCTTCTGACGGTTAGCTCCGAGACATTCATCGAGACCGCTGCCCGTGTCATGCGTGATAACAAGGTCAGCGGCCTGCCGGTAGTAGACGACGATAAACTGGTCGGCATCATTACCGAGACCGACCTGTTCGATGCCCTGATCGACATCCTGGGCGTACATGCCGCCCATACCCGCATTGACTTCATCGTCAATGACCGTCCCGGTCCCATTGCCGAGGTGACCGGAATAATCGCCGCCCGCGGCATCAATATCACCAATATCGTGGTTTATTTCGATGAGAAGAAAGGTCAGTATAAGGTGATCCTGCGCATGAAAGAGTCGGATTACCAGCCGGTGGTTGATGAAATGATCGCCCATGGATATGAGATTGAATCCGTCATAACCCGGGATGGGAAAGAATAACCTGAATGCTCAGAGATAGAAATAACGTAGATCTATAGAGAATGTGTAGGGGCGGATTCCATATCCGCCCCTTGTCTTGGCTAGCGAAGCAGTACCGCCTATTCATCGCTGCGGAAACCTGCGTATGGTCAATGTGAGGACCCGGCACTCAGATAAGATAAATCTTAAGCGGTACTTATTATGCACTGCGAACCGCCCGGTCATTTGCCGCAATCATGTCTACACTTGCCGATAGAAAATACTAGCGTCTGCCAGCCTCGTCGAACATCTCCTGCAGGAGCGCCTGTGTTTCCGCGGTGGCAATGCCGGTAACATTGAGATGCTGTTCCGCCTGAAATTCGGCCACCCGGTCTCTGGTTTGCTGGTCATATACGATGGTGTCGTTGCATTGGTAACCCAGTACAGTGAGTTGCTTTTTCAGCTCGCGCACATCATCGCCCTTGAAACCCTGTTTTAAAAACGATATCTGGAAAGACTGCCCCAGCGCTTTCTGATGCTGCAGCCGGGCATCGATGTTTTCTCGGGTGATCCTGTAGGCACCGCTCTGCAGCCCTTCAACTATCAGATCTCCACCGGCCGGGCTATAGTGCACCCGGTCCTTGTAATTGTCCAGATTATCCACAAAGCCCGCCATATCGGCGAACATATGGATCTCCACGTTTTCATATTTCAACAGGCGGAGCATGATATCTTTATAAATGGCAAAGTAGTCGTCAACCGTCCCCTCGCGGCACTGGTCATAGGTATTCAGGATGCTGATACAGGGCATGATGAAGACGAATTGAGTATCTGGGTATTTCTCCAGGAAGGGAATGATGTTCTCTTCGACGTCCTTATTGGCCTTGGCATCGTAAGCCATGACCGAGTTCTTGTTAGCGACTTGGTTATGCCTAACATAGAGGCTGCGGGCAACGGCCAGGGTATTGTACTTGCTGGTGCTCTGGGCCCTATCGACCTCGAAGAGAGCTTTAGCCGGTTTTTTCTTTTCTCCGCGATGATCCGCCCAGTTTGAAAGTACGTATGCGCTCATTTCAAATACGTCTTTGTTGAGCAGGTACTTGACATCATCAAAGGGGTTGGAGTTGTAAAGGTATAAGGGGATGTCGCCTTCATACTCCATATGCAGGTGGGGGAAGTTCAACTCGTACCAGACCGTCTGCAGCTCGTTCCTCTTAAATGATTCATTGAGAAACAAGGTATAGATATTGGGCCGGCCGGCCGATTTTTTCAGGGCCACCACCCGGAGGCCGGATTGCTGCGCCAGTTTATCCTCGGAGATATGATTGGACAGAGATGAGCCGACAATGGCCGCATCAGCCGGTGTATGCTTGGCGCGGCCGATCACCCAGTACATGGCATATTCCTGAGTGTACTTGTAATATGACTCCATCCCGGGTATTGGCGCGTGATATTGCATAAAGGGGTCCACGATGATGTTGATAGTCATCAACAGAAGCAGGCAGGCGGAAGCAGCACCCAGGACGATTTTGACCCATTTCTTGCTCTCCATCACTGCACCCCCCTTAGAAATTCTGGTAGATGAAAACGGAGATCGCTGACATGGAAAATATCGAACACACCAGCAGCAGCACCGTTAACACGGCGTTAAGCGCCGTAGGTCGGAATTCAAGCTCATTCAGGTTCTTGAAGCAAAGAATAATAACGAAGGTGAAAGCCATAAACATAGCCATATCCAGGCCACTGACTGATATCTGCAGCGCCTTTTCCAGCCCGGTGATGAAAGGCAGCTCAAAACAATTTAATAAAGCCGGCGAGATCCCGGCCGAATCGAAGGCCAACATACGCTTGATAAGGCCGAAGCCCTGCCCGATGGAATCTGCCCGGAAGAATACAAAGGCAATATTGACGAACAAAAAGGTGAAAAACCACTGCAGGACCCGGGGTACCACTTCCCACTGGGTCTTGAACCTGCGATGCAGAGCCGAAGCCGTACCGTGCAGGAAGCCCCACAGTACAAAGGTCCAGTTAGCTCCATGCCACAAGCCGCTCACCAGGAATATGATCATGATATTGACATAGGTCCTCACCCGACCGGCGCGATTGCCGCCCAGCGGGAAATACAAGTACTTGGTCAGGAATCGGGTCAGAGTAATATGCCATCTCTTCCAGAAATCCGGGATCGACACTGCTTTATACGGCGAATTAAAGTTGATGGGGAGCTTGATATTGAACATCAGCCCGATACCCAGGGCCATATCCGTGTAGCTGCTGAAGTCGAAGTAGAGCTGGAAGGTATACGACAGCATCACGATGACCGCATCCAGCGCACTCAGGGAACCCACCGAAGCAAAGCCCCAGTTGGCCGCGCCTGCAAAGAGATCGGCGATAAAGACCTTCTTGGCCAGACCGACAGCGAACATCAAAATACCATATGAGAAATTCTCATAGTTTATACTATGATTTTTTGGCTCGCCCAGCTGGGGTATGATCTCACCATGCAAAACGATCGGCCCGGCCACCAGACGCGGGAAAAAGGCCACGAAAACCGCATAATCCAGGAAGCTATAGCCGGCGGTCTCTCCCCGGTAGGAGTCTAGCGAGTAGGCTATCTGCTGAAAGGTAATGAAGCTGATGCCCAGAGGCAGGATGATATTTTTCAGGGTAAAGGAAGCCTGGAAGGCCAGATTGATATTTTCGATGAAGAAATTGAAGTATTTGAAGTAGAAGAGTATCAATAGATTAAGGCTGATGACGGCAAAGAGCAGCCACTTCTTCTGGGTCCCAGACCTCTCGGCGTCCAGCAGCAACCGGGAAAAAAGATAGTTTATCAGTATACTGGCGCAGATGATATAGAGATATTTGTAGTTAAAGTACGAATAGAACACCAGGGACATGACCAGCAGCAGAACCTTGGCCGCCGTATTGCGGCCATATTTATTCAGCAGGAAATATCCTATCAAGGTGAATGGCAGAAATGCCAGGATAAAAATGTACGAATTGAACTGCAAGGCCCTACCCCTTTTGGTGATTATTCATTGAGCGAGGGATATGTTTACTCGATTATGATACCATAACAATCAAGCTGGTTTCTCAAAAAAGGCAATTATTGTGATGGCAAGGAGCGGCTATATCCGCCTGTCCCGCAGCGAAAACTAGCGTCATTGTCAATCGGGCGAAGTGCCACCACCCTGTCATTGCAAGCGCAGCGAAGCAATCTTTATAAACTGGCATATTACGGGTGGTTGAAAGAAAGATGAATAGAGGATATACTACTAAGTGCGTGAGAAAATAATATACGGAGGCGGATCGGTCCTGGTGGGTCGCCTGGACTTCAAATCCAGTTTGCGCCGTAGTGATCCTGCGGTGGGTGAGTTCGATTCTCACACGCCTCCGCCAAATAGTTTATAAAAGCGGTTTATGATTAAAAGCATCATAAGCCGCTTTACACTTTTTGTGGCGGTTTTCTCAGGTGGTGTGCTAGCCTCACTCGCTTCTATGAACCCAATAATGCTCTTTGCCCGATTAGCGCGTTCATTTACCACATAAATGATTCCCAGCTTTTATTCCGCCCTTTGATAGGTGGTTGGTGCAGCGTTGGCGAAGGTGAGAGTCAGAGTATCCTGAGTCAGGCTGATAGGTACGATCTCCAGGCTGTTCGAGTAATCAAATGAAATATGAGTAGCATCGATGACTTGCCAGGTAAAGGCTTTAACCGTATCATCGGCGCCGATGACTGGGTGATCTTTCCCGCTGTTATCGTTGAAAAACTCCATGACACGCTGATTAGTCCCATCAGAAAACACCCATTTTCCCACCAGAGTGGACTGAACCTTATCGCTGGCCACCGGCTGAGGCGCTTTGACGGCTGTGTTGTCTTTGACGGTACCGGCATCGGCCTTGACTGCTTCGACGGTGGGGATCCGGTTTAGATTATCGGGATTCAAGGAGACTCCTACCACCGCTCCGGCCACGAATGCTAATAATACGATAAGTAGGTAGATCAATTTCTTCATCATTATGGTTGGCCCTCCTCAAGCTGTCATCCACATTATTATATATGTTCGAGTTAAAAATGGCATTATGATTATTTGTAAATTTACCCCCAGAAGGCCGAGATATATTTGATGGCCACATATAAGAAGTAAATCCCAAATACCAGCTTGAGAGCCCAGGCTTGGAAGTACTTGATCAAGGCCGCACCTAGCTGAGCTCCGGTCACGGTTCCGATAGCCAGGCAGAAGACGGCTGGTAGAACGACCAGGCCCTGAGCCAGTTTGACTAGGCTGCCGGCGATGGTTATCGGTATTACCGAGAGCATGGTGGAGCCGACTGCCAAATGCACAGATAGGCCGAGCCCGTAAGTGATTCCGGGCACCAGCAAGAATCCGCCGCCCAGTCCCAGCGTACCGGTGAGCAGACCGACAACAAAACCCAGTCCCAACAGCCAAGTTCGGCGCTGGATATGATATTTGGCGATAATAGTCTCGTGCTCTCCGTTCAAATGGCTTTCGTTTTGCCTTTTGATGCCGTCGCGGGTCATTAGGTAAGCCGGCAGCAGGAAGAAGATACCCATACACAGGTTAAGGAGCTTTATCTCGCCCAGCAGCAGGGTGAAGATGTATGATCCGACCAGAATGCCGACGACACCGCTGATAGATATGTCCCGGCTGATTTGCCGGGAGGTATTGCCCCGGATATAGTGACCATAGGCACCGGAGATCACGGTGAATATTACCGCGAAAAGTGCAGTGCCGATGGCAGCCGGTGAGCTGTAACCCAGCCAGAAATCCAGAGCCGGTAGCATGATGACCCCGCCCCCCAGGCCTAAGAGTCCGCCCAGTAGACCCGCCAGGAATCCCACCAGGAGCAATAGCAGTATTTCCGGGACCGATTTGATTCCGTAATAAGATAGGGGATGCAAATATAAGCTGACCACCAGGCTAAAAACCAGGCAGACCAGCAGCCCGATGACAAATCCATAGGTTTTTAAGAATCTCATTCAATGAATACCTTGCCTTGAAGATTGATCGCAGTACGTATCATCACCAATATATACTAATTCCTTGCTGGAAACCAGTGGGCAGGGAAAGGGCACGCGTCCTCGCAAAGACAAATACGCGAGTTTCGCGGCAATGACTGGGCGGGGCGCCGGGGCTCAATCTTTTATTGAGTCATTGCGAGCGCAGCGCGGCAATCTATCCATTGCTGGGGGAAACAGAACCGGGCAGATATATAATCCGCCCCTGCCACGGCTGGTTGCTTACATCATTCCCTATGCATGCAAAAATCCCATCGCCATAAACGATGGGATCTGTTTTTTAAAATTGGCAGGGCCCCTTAGCGGGGACTCTGCTAATGATGTAATCGAACAACTCTGGTACGTTCGACTACCTGCTCCTAATAACCCTTTCGCTCAGCCGAACAACTTTCCGTACGTTCCTCTGAAGGTTATTATTAGCTTACAGATAGTATAGCACCATTAAAGTAAAAAGCCAATACTATAATTGTAAAATTTTTGTAAACACAATTCATTTTCGCAGGTGTGCGGTCGGCTACGTTTAATCCATAAGACTGTAATAATGCGGACTTAAACAGGATTTCCGGCTGTTTTTAACCGGAGTGCAATTAAATGAAGTAGAGACAAGCTGATGAGAGAAAATCATTGACAGAGTATATGCAGTTCTCTGCAGTCATTTGGATCAGGCGTTTCAAAGCTTTGTTAACGGGTAAAGCTAATAGCAAAGGCCTGGGGGATTTAGTGGTTTTCTCCTTGCCAGAGCCGAATGAATGATTGGGGGTGGATTCATTGGCAGAGGCAGCAGCCATCAACTGCCAGCGCAGAGACGTAAAGACTAAGGGGTTTTTGAACCAGCTCAAGAAAAATTCCATGGTACCCGGAGTAGTTTACGGTAATGAGATGAGACCGGTCAACATAGCGACCGAGGCCAAACAATTGGGCAAAATCTTTCAGACTCATGGAACCCGGGGACTCTTCTCCCTCGGCATCGAAGGGGAGCAGGTGCCGCTGATGGTCGTGGTGCGGGAGATCCAGCGGCATCCAGTCAACGGGCAGCTTACGCATATTGACTTTTACCAGGTGAATATGAAGGAAAAGATGACCGCCACCGTAGGCATCCATATCAGCGGTGAAGAAGATCTGTTAGCCAGGGATGCGATACCGGTAGCGGGGTTGAAGGAAATCGAGATCTCCTGTATGCCGGCAGATTTGCCGGAGACCATCGTAGTAGACATTTCCCAACTGTCCGAAGGAGACAAGGTTACGGTAGCAAATCTTTCGGTGCCGGAGCGGGTGGAGATTCTCACTGATCCCGACTCTCTGGTAGTTTCTATCATGGCGCCGGTGAAAGAAGCGGAGGAAGTGCCGGATTCCGGGGAGGCGGACGAAAGCGAGTAAACACCGGGCATTCAGGCAGTTATTGGTTGTGGCGGCTGATGGTAGATTTAAATCAGCAGCACCGCTCCGTGTGTTTGATACTATGACGTGAGGTGAGCGATTATGAAGCAGGTTACCATGTTTACTACTCAGACCTGACCCTACTGCACTCTGGCGAAAGAGTTTCTTGCGCAGAACAACATTTCCTATGTTGAAAAGGATATCAACGTCGATACCGAAGCGAGGCAGGAAATGATCCGGCGGAAGGCACGCGGTGTACCGGCCTTCCTCATCGGTGATGATATGGTGGTAGGATTGGACAAGACCCAGATCCTGCAGCTGGTCAACCACTAGATCATTGAGTAGTTATGATAAAATGCAAAAAGCATCCAGATGGGCAATCTGGGTGCTTTTTGCATGCTGGGATGGTTTTATGTAGTCAGGGAAGCGATCTTATATGTATTGCGAGCGCAGCGCGGCAATCTTGTTCTAATGGTCTTGTGTTCTATATGTAGATCTGTGACAAACGACTTGGGTGTCTTTAATAAAAGCCGGGAAGATTTATATCCCAAGCTAGTATAGATTGCTTCACTACGTTCGCAATGACAGGGTGACTTCATTTTGCATCGGTGCTGTTTTATTGCTTGAGGCTGGATATTAGGCCTGATAGTCGATGGACTTCATGATCTTGGCTACATAATTTTGAGTCTCTTGATAGGGAGGGATCCCGGCATATTTGCGGACAGCTCCGCTGCCGGCGTTATAGGCGGCCAGGGCCAGGCTGAGGTTGCCGCCGAATTCATCCAGTTTTTCGCGTAGATATTTAGTCCCGGCCAAAATATTCTGCTCAGCGTCGAAGGGGTCGTTTACTCCTAGGGCACGGGCGGTGGCCGGCATGAGTTGCATCAGACCCTGGGCTCCGCAGCTGGAAACGGCTCTGGCGTTGAAGGATGACTCCTGCTGGATTACCGCCTGGATGATGTTTTCATCGACCCCATATTTCTCGCTGGCTTCCTTGATTATCTCGGAGAAAGGCCGGCTGCCAGCGGACGAAGCTGTTTTATCCTGGAGGGATGCCCCCTGTAGCTCGGCGGCACGAGTGGGCGACAAAGCGGCTAATACCTCCATCAAACGAGCCATGGTGATGCGGGTAAACATATCGGAAAAGATATTAGACATATTAACCTCCTTCCGGGCTAGTGCCAAGCAAAGCCTTTATCATAATTATTAACGAGAAACCGGGTTAAGGAATATCAGGCTTCAAATATAGTTTACCTTATCAGAGGCCATATAAGAATACTTTACTCAGGCTGAGTGGGGGGAGAGGATTCAGCCAGTTCCAGAGCTTGTTCGACTGGCAGCGGGTAGGAGAAGAGATATCCCTGTACCAGATCGCAGCTAAGATTAAGCAAGAAATCAAACTGGTCCGGGGTCTCGATACCCTCGGCCACCACTTTCACCCCCAGATGATGAGCGATGTTTATGATGATCTCCAGTATCGGCTTTTCACGTTCACTGTCCAGGTCGGCCAGGAAGGTGCGATCCAGTTTGATCCAGTTTATGGGCAGGTTTTTCAGATAGTTCAATGAAGAATAGCCGGTGCCGAAATCATCCAGGGCCAGATGCACGCCCAGGTCGCGGAGCTGCTGCAGTTTTTTGCTGTCATTCTCAAAAGACTTCATCATGGCAGTTTCGGTTATTTCGAGCAAAAGATTATACGGGGGCAGTCCGGTACGTTCCAGCACCTCCTGGACCATGTTCACGAAGCCTTCCTGTATGATCTGGATGGCGGAAATATTCACCGACATCATTAGTTTAGTATAGCCGCGTCGGACCAGATCGGCAGCGAAAGTACAGGCCTGCTCCAAGACCCAGGCACCGATGGGAACGATCATGCCATTTTCCTCGGAGCGCGGAATAAAATTGGCCGGCATGATGTGGGCGTCATTTTTCCTCCAGCGGATTAGGGCCTCAAATCCCAGTAAATTGTAGGTGCTGGTGTTCAGGATGGGTTGATAATGCAGTTCAAATTCATTGTTGGCAATGGCATAACGCAGATCACGGTCCAGAAGCAGTCTTTCTTCGCTATGTAGAGTCATGCTGGGTTCGTAGATGCGGAACAGGTTGTTGCCGGTTTCCTTGGCTTTATACATAGCGGCGTCGGCATTCATCAGCAGGGTATCCAGATCTGTTCCGTGGTCCGGACATAAGGCGACTCCGACACTGACAGAAATATCGAAGTTCGAACCAGCAAGGGAAAACGGCTCATCAAACAATCCTAACAGACGGCGCAGGAAAGACAACAATTGATCAAAGCCGGTGATGGATTTCAGGTAAATAATAAACTCGTCACCGCCCAGACGGGCCAGAGTGACTTTTTCGTCTTGCAGGGTGAGCAGGCGTCTGGCGATAAGGATCAGCAGCTGATCACCCCGCGGGTGCCCGTAGCTATCATTAATCAGCTTAAAATCATCCAGATCGATGAAGATAAAGGCCCCCCGGCAGCCCTGGGTCTGGTCATTCAGGATCTGCTTATCAATCTCCTCGCTAAGTGAGTTACGATTGAGCAACCCGGTCAAGGCGTCGTGGAAGGCCAGCTGGTATATTTGTTCTTCCTTCTGTTTGATATCGGTGATATCAATATGTGAACCGGCCGCTTTCAGCATGTTGCCGGCACTGTCAGTTATGACCTTGCCCTTGGCGAGGACCCAATTATAATCATGATCGCTATCATCGCGGGTAACTCGGTGTTCTATGGAAAAAAGCGGCGTTTTGCCAGCAATATGATCTTCGATTTCTTTGATGATATGGGGAAAATCATCGGGATGTACCACTTTGCGCCATTGTTCATAGTCTTCTAATTCCATATGGCGGATCTTTTTGTACCAGGGGGAATAGTAGCGGCGGTCATTAATGAAATCAATGGACCAGTGGCCGGCATTAGAGGATTCCATGATCAAGGCCATATCAGCTTCCGAGGACAAATCCCTTTCGTATAACAGACGGCCGTATACCAGAGATAGCATGCAGGCGATCCAGGCCGTCAGTCCATAAAACAAGAGTACCATGCCCAGGGTCAGGGCTGACTGATTTTCAAACAGGGAATTGGCGATAGGAGCAGAAAGTCCGGTAATAGCACGCAGAGCAAAGAGAATGTCTATACTAAGCAGCAGAAAGCCAGAACCCCAGAAGGGAAAGCGCATTTGGGGAGGTGCCTTTGAAAAAACGGCATAGACAGCGTCAGTGATGACTACGGCCAGAAAGAGGGAGTCGATCGCGATACGCGGCCCGGTCATGGAATCTATGAAAGTGAAATAAGTTAGAGATGCAGCAAAAGCTATAAAAGAAACCCGGTAAAAGGGTAAATTGATCGGTCTTCCCATTATAACGTTGGTACCCATGGCAAAACCAGCCCCCGCAATACCGACCAGCATATTTGCCACCCAAACGGAAAGCCAGTTAGCAATGATCGTCTGTCCGCCCAGTAATACCAACCCCAGGTCGAGCACCAGCAGGCTAGCCAACCAGTATTTTAAACCGGGCAGTCTAATTAAGTATATCGAAAGGGCCAGCATCCCCAGTGTGAAGAAGAGAGCGAGAAAGACGGAGATGGTCATAATTGTACGGCTGTCAAGCTGAGTGAAGGCCATATAAACACCTGCTAAGAAAAACGATTTTTGATTACAATATATGGTAGAATGGCGTGGTTCAATACTCGAATTATATCATAAAAAGAAATAGATTTTACTTCCGTATATACAAATCAGTCGCATAACTAGTTCATAAGGACTAACCGTCATAGGTTATACGGGCAAGGCAGGAGCTTGTTATTTTTTTAATTTGGGCTAGGCGGTGATGGTTTGATATAGCTGGCGAGCGACTAATAACAAGCGCCGGGCAGATTCCGTGCGCAGTTGTTTGACATCAAGGTCCATGATGCGGATACGATCCAGACCGTCGGCATCCTTAAATACATGGTACAGATCCAGTACATAGCCCGGATCCTGGACCTGATAACCGGTGAGTAGGTTGACCGCCTCCTGGTCAGCCACACAATGGTTTTCCATGAGAAAACGCAGAGTCTCGGAAGAATCGATATCTTCATAGGGGGAAAGCTGCAGGGCCAGCAGTTTCTTATAGCTCTCGCAGCCGTGCTGGGGATCATAATTATCATTAGTGCGGCCGATGTCGTGATAAAGCGCGGCGTTGCACAAGATATCAGTACTGGCCGGAGAAATTTGCTCCAAATAGGACAGGATCAGACAGTGCAGCAAGACCCTTTTGGTATGAGCCAGACCGTGGATCCCGAAGGGGCGGTGAAAGTAGCCTGGTTTCAGACGCTGCTGGTAGGCGGCATCGAGCGTAAGTATCCCGGCTGCCTGCAATTCAGGTTCCAAATCATAGTATGACAATTGGGGGATCTCGTGGATGTCGAAAATGTCATCCGGATAAGCGATGATTTCATTTTCATTGCGGTATTTTATCAGAGCCACCACCTTTTCACAAGCGATCTTGCCGCTAAATATCCTGCCACTGGTAAGTAGACGAGTTGCGTGCAGAATGGCGGCATTGATATCCAGTGTCCAGGATGTAGCCCAGGGTTGGTGAGCTGGATTTTCTTGACCGTCGGCCGCCTGTCCCCGGTAGATGTCGCGGGATTCGCCGGTTGGTTGACACCGGAGCGGTGAACCGTCGGGAGTGAACTGCTTTATCCGGGCGATGAAAGCCGGCTCAAAGTCCTCCAGCCGGTAATCGCAACGGGAAAATATATACCAGAATACTTCCGCCTTTTCCGGGTCAGGGATACGGGAAAAAAGCTCCAGATAGACCTTGAGGGCTAAACGTTTATGGACCAGTGTAAAGAAACTCAGATAATCTTCAGCATCCAGGCAGGCCTGCAGCCGGGATTTTTCGAACTCATAGGCCCGGGCGGGCTGAAAGGATTCCAGGGTGCGAACATTAAAGGCCGGCAGATCGAGCATGACGAAGTCTTTGTAATAGACATACCAGGCAAAGGCTTCAAAGCGGTTGAAATAGAAGTCACTTACCTCCAGCCCATGGCTGGCCAGGTAAGGCAGACAATCTTCATAGCGAAAGCGGTCCGGTCTAAATTTCATCAAAGCCACCACAGTGACCGGGGTCAGGGCGGCGATATAGTTTTTCTTTGGATCCACCAGTACTTGGTCCAAATCTATCAATGAAAACCGCTCCTTCGGGCATTCCGAGCCGGGATCATCTATCCTGGTCGATAGTATTCCCGGCTGGCAGCATAGCCTGGACTATAAAAATCAGCCAGACCAGCATGGGTGTCAGACTTCTGCAGGGCTGCTATGTATCTGTGTATATCAACCAGGTTAGGATGCCTAGTGCTTTGCACCAGATGCATGTCAGGTCCTTCTAAATCTTAGTCTGGGCACGAAGGTTTTATGCATATCAGCGCTCTTTCCCGGATGCACAGAACGATCAAGGGTTCAAGCGAGAAATTCTGTTTATATTATAGACGTTGCGGCCGGGGCAGGCAATAGAACACGGCAGCAACGATTTTGGGTATTTAGCAAACCACTATGCTATAATAAGGATTATTCAGCCATTCAAGGTGATTTCATGCAGTTAAATCCGGTGGATTACATTATTATTGCCGTATTGCTCCTTAGCCTGGTGGCGGGCTACCGACAGGGCATGGTAGGAGCGGTCAGCGGAGTACTAGGTTTCATCGTCGGCCTCGCCCTGGCCGCGATTTTTTACCATGCCCTGGCCGAATGGGCTGACCAATACTGGGGCATCAGCGCCATCCTGGCGGATTGGATTCGGATCAAATTTCCCCTGGCAGCGCTAGCTCCGGACAACAGCTTGTTGAATCTGGACCAGTTGGACACCATATATAATGATGCAGCCAGCTATTTAGCGGGCAATCTGCTGCTCATTTTATCCTTTTTATTAATATTGTTTATTGGCAGCAAAGCGGTGCAGTTTTTTAGCCGGGGGATAAACAGCTTGCTGGATGGAACCATCTTTTCCGGGGTCAACCGGGGCTTGGGGGCCGCGGTAGTAATGGTAAAGAACCTGCTGATTATGGCCGTAGTCCTGGGTCTGATCATGCCCTCCCTGGATCTGGGCTCCCAAATGGGACTGTCTTCAGCCTCGGCCATGAATGGGTATGTCAGCGGTTCTTTGCTGGTGGAATGGCTTCTGCAGTGGTTCGAGTTCTTCAAGGGGCTGGTCACCTAGAGCACGCTGATGCTTTCAATGTATAGAGCATTCCCGCGACAGGGAAAGATGAAAAAAATTTATATACTTAGTATTAAGGAGGTTATCCAGTGACGGAAAACGGTGCAGAACTTAAACCCAATGCGTGGACCCGAATGGAAGAGGCCGAGACTCAGGCGGCCTATGACTTCAATGAAGGTTACCTGAATTTTCTCAGCGTGGTTAAGACCGAGCGGGAAGCAGTGGATTACATGGCCCAGCTGGCAGCAGAGCAAGGGTTCAAAAAGCTGTCGGACATCGACACCATAATACCAGGACAAAAGATCTTTTTTACGGACAAGGGCAAGGTATGCGCCCTGATCGTGATAGGCGAAGAACCTCTGGCCAATGGGGTCAATTTGGTGGCGTCCCATATCGATTGCCCCCGCCTGGATCTCAAAGGCCGACCGCTCTATGAGGCTGACGGGCAGGCTTTGCTCAAGACTCATTATTATGGCGGGATCAAGAAGTATCAATGGCTGGCTATACCGCTGGCGCTGCACGGGGTAGTGGTAAAACCGGACGGGCAGATCATACGGCTGTCAGTAGGAGAAAGCGCGGATGACCTGGTCCTGACTATCAGTGACCTGCTCCCCCATCTGGCCAAGGATCAGATGGAAAAGAAGCTGGGTGAGGCCATAAAGGGAGAAGGGCTTAATGCGCTGGTCGGCAGCCGTCCGGGAGAAGCCGAACGCGATCCGGTCAAGACCATGATCGCCGAATTGTTGAAAGAGCGCTATGGCATCGAAGAAGATGATTTCACCAGCGCCGAACTGGAACTGGTACCAGCCGGGCCGGCCCGGGATGTGGGATTGGACCGCAGCATGGTAGGTGCTTACGGGCAGGATGACCGGGTCTGCGCTTATACCTCACTGATCGCGGCGCTGGAGCTGGATAAACCACAGCGAACGGCCATAGCTTTGTTTGTAGACAAAGAAGAGATAGGCAGTACCGGCAACACCGGCCTGCAATCCATGATAATCGAAAATCTGATAGCAGAACTGCTGCATAAGAGCGGGGAGACCAGCTATTTTGCCGTACGCAAGAGCCTGATGGCATCCCACTGCCTGTCGGCCGATGTAAATTCAGCGGTCGATCCCAATTATCCCGAGGTTTTTGAAAAAATGAACAACAGTTTTATGGGTAATGGCCTGGTTGTCACCAAATACACCGGTGCCCGTGGCAAATCCGGATCCAGTGATGCTAACCCCGAGTTTCTTGCCGCTATCCGCCAGCTGTTCGATGGCAATGGAGTCACCTGGCAGGTCGGGGAGTTGGGCAAGGTCGACATTGGTGGCGGTGGAACCGTGGCCCAGTATATCGCCCGCTACGGCATGGAAGTACTGGATTGTGGCGTAGCCGTCCTGGGCATGCATTCACCGTTTGAAGTGACCAGCAAGGCGGATGTCTATATGGCTTACAAAGGGTATAAAGCCTTCATGCAGTCCTTCGGAGCAGTTCCGGTCAAAGAGGCCAAACCCCGGGCCAAAACCACCCGCACCCGGGCAGCCAAACCCAAACGGAGCTAGGGATCGGGTAGAGGGTTACGAAAATTTAGCCACAGATTTACACAGATGGACACAGATTCTTTTACAGCGGGAAAGCAGGTATAGGGATGGTTCTTATACCTGCTTGTGGTTGCATAATGTGGTTAAGGGATTTTCACCTCAAAAATATTTTTATAAAGCTAGCCATCGGTGAATCTTGTAGCAGATATAATAAAATGATACAGAAAAATCTGTCTTAATCTGTGTTCATCAGTGGCAAAAAAATCAAACCCCAGGAAGGGAGGTGTTGACCGTGGAGAGACTTACCCAGATGGTACGAGCGGCGGGTTGAGCTGCCAAGATGGGGCCGGGGGCCCTGGAAGAGATATTGTCCGCGCTGGATATACCGGGTCATCCGGATCTGCTGGTGGGGTTTGGCGGGCGCGATGATGCAGGCGTCTACCGCCTGAATGAAACGACTGCCCTGGTGCAGACGCTGGATTTTTTCACACCCATGGTTGACGATCCCTATGTTTTTGGCCAGATTGCTGCGACCAACGCCTTGAACGATGTTTATGCCATGGGAGGGCGGCCGCTGTTGGCCATGAATATTGTCTGTTTTCCGGAATGCGGTGAGATGGAAGTCCTGGGTCAGATACTGGCCGGAGGACTGGACAAGCTAAAGGAAGCCGGGGCACTGCTAATGGGCGGGCACACGGTGGATGATAATGAACCAAAATACGGATTGGCAGTAACCGGCCTGGTGCATCCGGATCGCATCATCGGAAATAACGGAGCACAGCCTGGTGACATGCTCATCCTCACCAAACCCTTGGGCAGCGGGGTGATAACCACTGCCATCAAGGCGGAAATGGCATCGCTAGAGGCTGCTGCCGAGGCGGTGTCCTGGATGTCCACTCTTAATCGGGCAGCCGCTGAAGCCATGCAAGAGACCGGTGCTCATGCTGCCACCGATATCACCGGATTTGGTTTAGCAGGGCACCTAATGGAGCTGGCTGCCGCCAGCCGGGTTGATCTGGAAGTTGATATCAACCGCCTGCCTTTTATGCAGGGAACCCTTGAGTATGCAGCAATGGGGCTGATTCCGGCCGGGGCTTACCGCAACCGGGATCACGTGATCTCCCGGGTAGTTTTCCGGGGTCAGACTGACCCCGTCATGAGTGATTTGATTTTCTCACCGGAAACGGCCGGGGGCATGCTTATTGCCCTGGAACAAAGTCAGGCCGAGAAACTCAAGGCTGAACTGACCCGGGTTAACTGTCCTGCCTGGGTGGTAGGGCGAGTCATGGAATCCGGCGAGGGCAGGTTGATAATTCGTTAAACGTATTGTTATGAAAATCTAAAAAGCCCGGGGGAGGGGTGGGAAGATGGAGCGTAAGCAGTTTAAGCTGGGCGACATAGTGCGCATGAAGAAACAACATCCCTGCGGCAGCTATAATTGGGAAGTTACCCGCATGGGTGCTGATATCAAGATCCAATGCCAGGGCTGCCAGCGCGTCGTCATGCTGCCCCGGATGGAATTCGAAAAACGCATGATACGCGTTGAGAAACCGGCCCCATAACCTTTGTTTACCACCCTGCATATACTACTGGTAGAACCGCATCTTTATTGACGTTCGACCAGCTGGGAGTGAGGACATATGAAGTTCAGGGTGGCAGGAAGCGGTGGCACTTTTCGGATAGGAGATCTGGTGACGGTAAAAACCATGTCTCCAGCTGACCAGTTTTGTATATTAGCCTTCAAAAGGGCAGGAAAAAGCGAGGTTATTGCGGTTCTGAAGGCGTTGTTTGCCGATACCTACATCATTGAGAAACCGATCTCCGAACTTAACAGTCTGCTGGTCCGGGGACGCCTGTAGAAAATCAAGTTATAACCATCTAGTGCGGGGTAAAGCCCGCACTTCTGTTTTTATCCGGCAATAGCCTAATAAGGGAATATTGCCACCTTTTGCACATTAGTTCTGGTAGTGGTATAATACGACATATTTTATAATGTAATCGTCACACAAATTATCCCAGCAAGAATTGCAGTCCACACGGAGAGAAACGTAGAGAAATAGAGTCTGCGGGGGTTAAGGGAGAAGTTGTTAGAGTCGATTCCGAAACGGGTCGGAGTGAAGATTTCACCCGATAAAATGCTGGCCTGGGTGACAGTCGGGGCTTATGATCAAGTAAGCCATTCCGAGGTTATGGAAGCCCTGGCCGAAGCCGGCGTATGTTATGGTATTAATAAAGAACGAATCGAACACTTATGTTTGGAGAACCGTACTTCCAGCACCAAATACCTCGTCGCTGAAGGAAACAATCCCATTCCGGGCGAAGACGCCAAAATCACTTATCATTACCGGCCACCTGACCTCAAACCTGAAATAACTGAAGACGGCAGCGTCGATTACTATAACCTGGGCTCTATTATACAGGTGGAGACCGGGCAGTTTTTGGCGTCCATGCAGCCAGGCACCGAAGGGGAGCCGGGCTATAACGTGTTGGGCCAGCTGCTTGCGCCCAAACCGGGCAGACCAGGGAAGTTTGAAGTTAGCAAGGGTGTGCTGGTGAAGACCAACGCTGCCGTTGCCGAGTATGATGGGGCATTGACCTGGCAAGGCGGCAAGATTGGGGTCACCCGCCTGCAGGTAATAAAGGGGGACGTCGACTTCAATATCGGCAATCTCCAGTTCCCCGGCAAGATCGTTATTACCGGCTGGATCCGCGATGGGTTCAAGGTCGAAGCGGAGGAGGACATCGAGATCCGCGGCGGTATCGAGAATGCTTCGGCTATCTCCTACGGGGGCTCGATTTTTGTGCACCAGGGGATCAATGGCCGCGGCGGAGCACTGATAAAAGCCCGTAAAAACGTCGAAGCCCGCTACGTTCAGGAAGCCGAGGTGGAAGCCGGCGAAGACGTCGTAGTCAATGAGTATGTACTGCGCTCTAATATCAAAGCCGGACAGGCGCTGCTGTTACAGGGGCGTCGAGGTAAGATACTGGGATATAACGATATAATGGTCGGCTCCCGGGTACTGGTCAATTCGATCCAGTCAGACCGTGATCTTAACCTGGTAGTCAAGGGCTTTGACCGCCGGGCTCTGTTCCGTGAGCTAAGAAAACTCAAGGAAGATATGCAGTCAGAAGAAGAACGGATACGTTTCCTGGCAGCAAAAATCAGAGAAATGGCCAAGGATCAGAATCCGGACACCCTGGAGGTTCTGAGAAAGCTGCTGCCCACTTATAATTCACTGCTGGAGAAAGCGGAAAAGAGCAAGGAAGAGATTGCCAGGATCAATAATACCCTGCGCCTGACCAAGGGCGAAGGCATGATCAAAGTCAAAGACCGGATACATAATGCTACCTCGTTTCGCATCAAAAACGATTCGGTGGAGCTTAAGCGGGAACTTCGGGATGTCACCATGTATTATGATGCCAACGAAAGAAGGATAATAATTGTCTCGTCCTGATCATCAAAGTTATTTCAGCCAGAACTGGGCAGATATTTTACCATCCAACATAAAATAACTCTTATCCCTTGCATTGCTCTCCCTGATACTGGTATAATCATAAGGTCCCTGCTCCGGCCTTGAGTCGGGGCCATTACCCATTACATGTGGGTTAGACCATAGGGAGGAGGTGTAGCGGTGCGCGAGTATGAGATGATGTTTATTCTCAAACCGGATCTGGAAGAGGAACAAAGCGTCGAAGCAAAGGAAAGGCTGCAGAAGATCATAGCCGACTTCGGCGGCGAGTTTGGCAAGGAACTGGACGGTTGGGGAAAGAAGCGTCTGGCGTACCCCATTGAAAAATACACGGAAGGTGTTTATTCTGTGTGGCATTTCAAGGGGCAGCCGGAGACCATCCAGGAACTGGACCGGGTCATCAAGATCTCAGATAAATTCCTGCGCCATATAATCATCCGTCAGGATGAAAAATAGGGCTCTATAGCGTTGGGGGGTAAAATCATTGTTAAACCGAGTGATTCTTATCGGGAGACTTACCCGCGACCCTGAATTGCGGTATACCCAGCAAGGAACTGCCGTAGCGCGGTTCACCTTAGCCATAAATCGCAAATTCAAGCGCGAGGAGACTGACTTTATCGATATCGTGGTCTGGCAGAAGACCGCAGAGAATTGTGCCCAGTATCTTACCAAGGGTCAGATGGCTATGGTGGAAGGACGTCTGCAGGTACGTAGTTACGAAGCGCAGGACGGCTCGAAGCGTAAAGCGGTGGAAGTAGTCGCCGAGGATGTGAGATTTTTAACCAGGCCAGGGACAGGCTCGCAATCAAGCTCGGATTTTAATAGTAAACCCCGTCAGCAGGATGAATGGAATGACCTGGGGCGTGAAGTTGCCATCGAAGAAGTCGACTTCGTGGATCCCCACGATGAGGTCCCATTCTAGATCGACAAGGAGGGAAGAACGTGAAAAAGGAAAGAAGGAAGAAGAGACGTCAGTGCAATTTCTGCGCTGATAAAATTGAGCATATTGAGTACAAGGAAGTTTCTCGTCTGCGTCGGTATATCACGGAACGCGGCAAGATTCTGCCCCGCCGGATCACCGGAAACTGTGCTCATCACCAGCGGCAGCTGACCATAGCCATCAAGAGAACCCGCACGATGGCGCTCCTGCCTTACACTGCCGAATAAATTAAAAAAATGATTTTAAGGGACCCTCCCATTTGGAGGGTCCCTTGTTGTATTTTTATTTATTTTGCCCTAACGATCCAAAAGCAGGAAATAGGCTTTCGATTGCAGAAATCTAATTCCTGGAGGTGAGATGATTGAGAGCGCGAGCTCGTGAAATTGATGTAGCAAAGAATCTGAAGATGATTGACTGGCTCAAGGCAGAAATGGTTGATTCGATTGCCCAACTGTTCAAATCGCTATTATTAAAGAGTTCAGATGCGGTGTGCGATGCTCTGTCTACCATTATCATTCTGGCATATATACTGGGCCAGAAGGTAGGGGTAAGCTTTGCGGAGGTGGACACCAAAATAAAGAATAAATTACACATCAGCCTGGATGAATCTCTGGGAGGAGAAGATTGGTTGGGTAACCTGTCAGAGTTGCTGGTCTACCTGGAAAAATCAAAGAGGTGACGAATGGCAGTCTTTATACTATTCTTATTACTGAGTTGTACGCTGTGCTATTTGATGGCAGCCGGACCTGCGTTCGCGCTGGTGGTAGCTATAGTGTGGGGGGCTATTCTGATTATCGGCGGCAAACACTTGCAGAGGCCGCAACTCTTGGTTATTTTTGCAGTTAATATCGCGGTGATCTATTATTTAGGCGGATTGGTATTTTCCTTATTTATAATGGCTTTATCGGGTCTGGCCATGATGATCATGAGCTATATGTTATGGCGGGGAGCCAAGTATTATGAACTGCTAAGGGCCGGTATAGCGATTGCTGTAGTTGGTTTGTCGGTGTTTCTAGGCATAACCCTGTTTCAGGACCAGGAAGATTGGAAGCAGGGTGTACAAAACGAGATCAATACCTATATTGAAGAGAGCATGCAGGATTTTGATAAATCTGGATTGGCGGAGCTTTATGCCGAGCAGGGCATAACCCGGGAGAGTTTCATAGAGAATGCCCAGAAGGTGAGCGGGGCTATCCTCAATCATCTGTGGGCTATTTTCTATCTTCAGGTAATCATGACAGTATTTTTCGCCCTGCTACTGGCGGTTTTTATCAACCGAAAGTCGGGCGATGAGCGTCTAAAGAAAAAACCATTTAGCCAGGAGATCATGGCCTGGCAGTTGGTTTGGGTGATAATTGCCGGCCTGGCCTTATGTTTATGGGGCAATCAGCAGGGAAATGACCAGCTGTTCTACATCGGGTCCAACATTTTGGTCGTGCTGGTTCCTGTAACGGTCTACTATGGATTGGCGGCAGTAATATACAAGATAGGACAGATGCGACCGACGGCCCGGCGATGGTTTACCGTCATACTGGTCATCTTGGGTACCTTTTTCCTTCCGTCAGCCTTGATATTCTTCAGTATTTTTGGCATGTTTGACGCTCTGCTGGATTATCGCAAACTGCGAATAGAGAAGGGGGATTAACATGAAGGTAATTCTGACCAAAGAGATTAAGAATCTGGGCAAAGAAGGGGATGTCAAAGAGGTTGCGGACGGTTACGCCCGCAATTATTTACTGCCTAGAGGCCTGGCGGTAGAGGCGACCAATACCAATATTAAGGCCGGCGAGGAGAAGAAGCAGCGGGTGCAAAAGCACAAGGACCGTGAAATGGCCGACGCCGAAGCCCTGCGCGACAAAATTGACGGCAAGACGGTCAAGGTGCCAGCCCGGGCCGGCGGTGGCGATAAGCTGTTTGGCGCAGTCACCAGCCGTGAGATTGCTGAATTTATCCATAAGGAATACAGGCTGGATATCGATAAAAAGAAGATCGATCTCAAGGACCCCATCAAGCACCTGGGTGAATACCGGGTTAAGCTGAAAATTTATCCTGCTGTTCAAGCTGAGATTATCGTGGTAGTAACAGCAGAATAGTCCCAGGAGGAACTAGTGACGCAGTATACGGTGAAGCAACGATTTTCCAAGGATTCCGATCCGGAACAGGAACAAGACCTTAACCTGCGGATAGAATCCATCTACAAACATCTGGACAACATTTACGGCACTCAGGGCCTTATACTCCGGGCCAGCAGATTGGATGTCATCGACCTGATGGGATCTATCCGGATCACCGATCGGGTCCGGGCTCTGCAGCGGATACTGCAGGAGACCCCCCTCTCGGCCGAATTAGCCGAGGAAGATATTCCCGCCCTGATGGACGGCCTGGAAGAGATGCTGGCGGATATCTATGCCCGCCAGATAGTGGAAGACAAGTTGGAGCTGCTTATCCAGGACAAGATGGAGAAAAAGTATAACGAATATATCCGGGATATCAAGCTGGAGGTACTCAAAGAACAGAAACCCAGCTCGGAAAATGCCTGGACCCTCAAAAAACTCGGCCGCCTGGAAAAAATGGAATGCACCAGCCTCAGCCGCTCTGCCCTGGAGATGCTGCGACCCTCCAGCCTGAAAGAGGTCATCGGTCAGGAAAAGGCTATCAAATCTCTCATATCCAAGCTTAATACCCCCTATCCACAACATATACTGCTCTATGGCCCGCCCGGTGTAGGCAAAACTACCTGTGCCCGGTTGGCCCTGGAGATGGTCAGGGGACGGCGCGACAGCATATTTGCCGCTAATGCTCCCTTTATCGAGGTAGACGGGACCACCCTGCGCTGGGACCCACGGGAATCGACCAACCCGCTCCTGGGTTCAGTACATGACCCCATTTATCAGGGCGCCCGCAAAGAACTGGCCGAGGAAGGCATACCCGAACCAAAGCTAGGACTGGTCTCCGATGCCCATGGCGGCATACTTTTCATCGACGAAATTGGCGACATGGAGCCCTTCCTGCAGAGTAAGCTGCTGAAAGTAATGGAGGATAAGCGGGTATTTTTCGAGTCTTCCTATTTTGATCCCCAGGACGAAAGGATACCGCGCTATATCAAGCAGATGTTCGAGCAAGGCGTTCCCGCCGACTTCGTACTCATCGGCGCTACTACCCGCAGCCGCGAAGATATCAGCCCGGCCTTCCGGTCCCGCTGTATGGAGGTGTTCTTCGAGCCGCTCAGCGTCGGGAATATCAAACAGATCGTGAAGATTTCTGCCCGCAAACTGCGGCTCTCCATCCAGCCCGGCGTTGATGATATCATAGCCGACTACACTTCAGAAGGACGGGCGGCCAACAAGATCCTGGTCGATGCCTATGCCATAGCCCTGAACGAGAGCCGGTCGCGTATTCCCCGGGTCAAGGTTCGGACCGAGCATGTCTATGAAGCTATCCAAAACAGCAGGATGGCGCCGCATACCTGGAATAAGGCCGGGGTCGGCAGTGAGATCGGCAAGATATTTGCCATAGGTGCAGCCGGCTACCGCGGGACCCTGCTGGAATTGGAAGCCATCGCGTTCAAGCCGGAAAACAGCGGCGAGGGAACCATCCGCTTCAATGATACCGCCGGCACCATGGCTCGTGATTCAGTATTTAACGCTGCCTCGGTCCTGCGCAAGGAGTGTGACGAGAACCTTAACAACTATGATCTACACATAAACTTTGTTGGTGGGGGCAAGGTAGACGGACCCTCGGCCGGTGCGGCAGTGTACCTGGCTATTTACAGCGCCATCAAAGGTCAGGGCATCCGACAGGATGTGGCGGTTACTGGAGAACTATCGCTGCAGGGACGGGTCAAACCGGTCGGTTCCCTATACGAAAAAATCTGCGGAGCCCGTCAGGCCGGGATTAAAAAGATCCTCATACCCCTGGACAACCTGAAGGACATCCCGGGAGGGATGACAGATATCGAGGTAGTACCCATCGAATACATAAGCCAGGCCCACGACCACATCTTCGAGTAAGGGCGGATTCCGACGGCCACGGATGGCCTAGTATCGCGGGCGCCAGGACGAGGCAGGAGCGATGCGACGGCCAGTGACGGACTAGTGCGGCGGTGCCATGGACGGCAAGGAGCGGGCATATCCACCCAAGCTTGCGTTACAGAGGGACTTTCTTTAACCGGTTGCTCGGAACGCCAGCTTAATTATTTGCCCCTGCTTTGGTTGCTGGAAAGCACTATTTCCTGGAGCATCGCGAACACCCCTTTGCTGCGCTGTGCCATCTGCTATCATTTGACATGGCGCCGTGCTTTTTGCTAAGATAAGCTTGCCGTCAAATGCGGAAAATTAAGGTTTGTTTAACAGACCAGAACCGGGAGGAATGCCGGTGTCAGCGGTAGTATTAATTGGAACCCAGTGGGGAGATGAAGGTAAGGGCAAGATTACCGATTTTCTCGCCAAAAGGGCAGATTGTGTAGTCAGATACCAGGGAGGAAGCAATGCCGGACATACCGTGGAAGTTCAGGACGAGAAGTTCATGCTTCACCTGGTGCCGTCAGGGATACTCTACCCCCAGACCATCTGTGTGGTCGGCAACGGTGTTGCTCTGGATATGGGCAACCTGATCAAGGAACTGGACGGACTGCAGCAGCGAGGGGTGGATACCAGCAATCTTCGGATCAGCCTGCGAGCCCCGCTGGTCATGCCTTATCATAAAAAAATCGATGAACTGGAAGACCGCAGCAACGGGATCGGTACCACCAAACGCGGCATCGGCCCCACCTATGCGGATAAGATCAATCGGACCGGCTTCAGGATATCCGATCTGGTAATGGAACCCGAGTTCTTTGAGACCCGTTTCAAGGCTCAGGTAGAACAAAAGAACCGTTTAATCACCGAGATATACGGAGAAGAAGGCTTCGATTACCGTATACTGATGGATGAGCTGTTAGCCAGGTTGAGATACTCAAACCCTATCTGGCGGATACCTCTTACCTGGTCTACAACCAAATAAAAGAAGGCAAGAAGGTGCTTTTCGAGGGTGCCCAGGGGACTCTCCTGGATATCGATCACGGCACCTATCCCTATGTGACCTCTTCCCATCCTATCTCCGGCGGAGCCTGTGTAGGGGCCGGAATCGGCCCGACCTGTATAAACAAGGTACTGGGTATCGCCAAGGCCTATACTACCAGAGTGGGTGAAGGTCCCTTCCCCACTGAGTTGAATGATGAAATGGGCGAGAAGCTGCGCCAGCGCGGCTGTGAATTCGGTACCACCACCGGGCGTCCGCGTCGCTGTGGCTGGCTGGATGAGGTTATCCTGCGCTACGCCACCCGAGTCAATGGCTTGACCGACCTGGCGGTGACCAAGCTGGATGTATTGGACGAATTTCCGGTGTTAAAGATCTGTGTCGGCTATCGTTACGAGGGCAGAGTTCTGACCGAATTCCCCGAAAACATCGGGGTGTTGGCCAAGTGTGAGCCGCAATACATCGAGATGCCAGGCTGGCAGAAGGACCTCTCCGATGTCACCGAGTGGTCTGACCTGCCGGTGGAAGCCCGCAACTACATCGCCAAGATCGAGGAACTCTCCGGGGTGAAACAGTCCATCGTGGCCGTCGGCCCCCGCCGGTCCCAGACTATCGTCAGCGGGCAGCTGTTTGACTGATTTGAAAACACACTTTTCATGATATATAATACCTATAATTCGGGCGCGTAACTCAGCGGGAGAGTGCTACCTTCACACGGTAGAAGTCGTGGGTTCGAAACCCTCCGCGCCCACCATAAGAAATACGCAAATACCTGGGTTTGAGGACCCCGGTATTTTTATATCAACGGGGCGATATTGACCTTGATGTCAGATTTGATGTCAGACAAGTCCGAAAGTATACCTACGAGTGCAAAAGTGTTGACTATTTTTCGGGCTCTTTGGAAGACTTCTTTTCTCTCTTACGGCGGATGTTAACAGGCTTTCCAATTAGATTCGGGATGGTTTCCGGAAGGGACAGCACATCATTAATTTTATCAGAAGCTTCCCGCATTGCTTCAGGAGAGGGATCGTCATAATCTAATGTGGTAGTTTTTCGGGCATGGCCTTCAAGATCAGCCACGGTTCCCAGGTCAGTGCCATGCTTTAATAACAGATAAACATTCGTATGCCGCAGCCCATGAAAGGTCAGATTATCCGGCAGCTTATTCTCCTCTTTGAATTTTGTAAACCAGGTATCGACGGAATTAGGGTGCATGGGCTTTCCGTTCCACTGGGTAAACAGCAAGTCGTTGTCCACCCATTTCCCATAGACCATTATTTTCTTCTGCCATAATTCGCCGCACTTGTTCCGTTGCTTATCTCTTGCAGCTATCATTTCTTTCAGCAATGGCACGATACTTTGCGGAAACGGGATGGTCCTTATGCTGGCTTCGGTTTTGGGATCATCGATAAAAATACCCTCGCCCGAAACATGAGTTGATGCTCGGTCGATATTGATCAGGCAATTATCAAGATCTAAGGTACTATTCCCTATGCCCAAGAGTTCACCACGTCGCATGCCGGTTGATGCTGATAAGACTGTTAAGACCCGATATTTGAGAGATTCCTTTGCGAGGGCCTGGAGCATTTCTTTAGCCTTTGCCTTATCTAAACTTACTTTTCTACGCTTGGGTACTTTAGGAGGCTTAACCTTTTCACAGGGATTATCATCTATTTCACCCCAATCATTAGCGGTGGAAAACATCGAAGATATAATATGATGGCATTTTTGTATAGTTGCTGGCCCAAGGGGCCCGGATTTCTTATCCTTTCGTATACCATCTTCCTGCAGATTGTTATAAAACTTCAAAAGGTGTTTTTGCTTGATCTTGCTCATGGCGAGGTCCCCAAGGGTGGGAAGTATATAATTATCCAGGTTAGTTTGGTAGACTTTGGCGGTGCCGCGGGATAGCTGTGTTTTTACATAATCGCGCATCCACCGTACTGAAAAGGCTCGGAGAGTCTCTTTCGAAGCCTTCTTTTTGGCTTTCCCCTTTTTTATTTCTGCAATAAATAAAGCCAGTTCCGTATCTGCAGCTCTCTCGTCACCCTCTTTGATGCCAAGAACTGTTTTTGTATATCTATTAGGTTTTCCAGTGTCCGGATCAGTGCCGTCTCTTACCGATAGATATAGAGATTCAGTGCCCCGCCATTCATAGTGCCCTAGTTTTCGTTTCTTTTTTTTCTCTTGGTCTTTTTCTTCATCGGCCAACAGGAATCAACTCCATATTCTTATCCTTAACAACTAGTTTTACTTTCCGAATGAAATGGAGCAAGCGGTAATTATTGGGCTAATCAAGATCGAGGTAAATAGCTTCTCCAGTCATTCCGCCCCTGCATTTGAGCTTCAAACCCGTGGCATCTTTCGGAACATCATAGGCGATATATCCGTCAAGGGTTAGGCCGGGATTAAGCTTTTTAAATGATATTGCTTTATCATTGGTTAGATTGATATCTGAATATGTGAATTCTCGGTCCTGATCGTCAATTAAAGCATAATTTGCGCAGTTAACGTATATAGCATCTTTTTGCTCATTGGTTATTTTAAGATGAAGGATCTTAAATATTCCCTGGGCCTCTTCACCGTCAATGATATCGGTGGTCATCATCTCAGGTACTTCAATTGTCACATTACTGGATACCCCTGAGACATTAATAGATTGGGTGGATTGGGCAATACTACTTCCAGTTTTATAAAACCATACTCCAATGCAAATAAGGCCAATCATCATAACAATTATGCTACTGACCATAGCTTTATCGTAATTCTTCTTGGCTGTATCTGGATCAGTAACTGATAACGCTTTTTTCTTTTTGTCTGCATTAATCCAATACATGATTGCAATTGCTATAAGCGCTAGGCCGGAGTATAATTCCATAATGAAACCCCCCAAAAAATACTTATCATGGGATCTTTATAGATTATTTAGTTTAAGAGCTGTATTTCATCTTCCTCAATATTTATACTGAGATAATTAAATTCGCTTGCTTTAACAGGGGCTAAAATCAGATCAACTTTGTTCCATGTGCCCGGTGCGATATCCTGTGTTAAAGATGTTTCCTTAGACTGCATATTGGCAGCATCTTCATATTTGCGAAGTTCTTGTGCGTGCATTACTATTGTATCGAGTCGCGAAAGCACGGTATCAAGCTTTTTTGAAGAATTAATTATATCTTTTGATTCTTGAATTACCTTTACTCGTGAGTTAACTTCAATCAATATTGCATCTGAGCAGTTATTGCACAAGCCATATCGATCAACTCGTATAAATATGCCGCCCTTTCTACACCACTTGCATGTTGCCAAGTTACATCTCCCCTTTACTCTTGTTACTATGCCAATTTCAACCTGAACTCCATCATCTCTTCTGTTACATCAAACAATTCTGCCAAGTCCCAAAGCGTTCCGTTCCCGTTCCTCAATGCTTTGCGCAACTGTTTCTTTGGTATCAGATATTCAGCGGCCCACTTCCAGGCGCGGTATTCTGCCCTGGATACCGCGAGCCTGTCCCGGTAGTTGAAATATGTACGGCAAATGGCAGCGCGATCTAAAGTGAAATGATGCCCGAGTTCTTCAGCAAATATTGAACGCAACAAAGGAGTATTGTTTTCAAGAGCATTATCCAATGCAATGACTGGTGGCAAATCTTTCGGTGCCCAATATAGCCCCCGAAGCGGAGGGGCAAAGTCCCACCAGCGAATATTAATCCCTTCTCTCTCTGCTATCGCATACATTTCTTTCATCACTACACCTTCTTTGCCACATATAGTCATATAATGTCGAAAACCCTTTAAATGAAACTGACCCGCCTAATTGCGGGTCAATCATTTCTGTTTTTTCTTTAACATTTCTTCTCTATATGCTTTTTTAAATTCTGCTTCGCTTCTGGCTGCCGGACCTCGCAAAGTCTTGTCTGATCCCCCATCTTGGTTGGCAGCGATCGGGTCATATGCTGCCGCACCTTCATTACGTTTCCTAAGTACTTCGAGCATAGTCTCCATCGCTTTTCGCTCTTCTGTCGGTAGGCTCTCAATCTCTTTGGCCAGCTCGCTGGCGGGGTCAGGCTCCTCATTCAAAGCCCTGTCTATCTCGCGTGCTAGTTTGTTTTTTTCTTCTTCGGATAAAGGAGATTCCTCGGACAAATGGCTCATAATAGCAGATGTGGGAACACCCTTAGAAACTGCATATAGCTTGGCCATTTCAATTAAGAGCAACGGGATTGAATCAATAGTTGCTTGTCCACGTTGACTTTTCATAGTTCTAAGAGCCTTTTCAAGAAAACCGGATGATGTATATATACTTATAGGCTTTGGATCATCAGTTAATCCCAGTAGGTAATCAGTGGATACTCCAAAATAATTGGCTAGTGATTCCAAGACTTCATGGTCTGGCTCACTTCGCGCGGTTTCATAATGTGAATAACGCGCTCTAGAAATACCGATAGATTGGGCTACTTCTTCTTGGCTTCGGTTCCCCCTGAGTCTGGCCATGTTTTTACCCAGAATAGGATTTCCAGCCACTATTATCACCTCATTTTAATTATGCGATACAAATTTTATCACATCAATTAATGATAAAAAATGTATCGAAAAAAACTTGACGATACAAAAAGTATCATTTACAATGATACAAACGGTATCAGCTAGGAGGTGCAAATGTTGAGACGAAATAAGCTTATTCAGGCAAGAAAGAGCCGCGAAAAAACTCTCAACAAAGCTGCAGAAGATAATAACATTTCAACCGTATATCTTCGCAAGTTGGAAAGTGGAGCATCGAAACCTGGTCGAGATCTCATGATCAGGTTAGAAGCTTACTATGGGATTTCGATGCAAGAACTCTTCCCAGATATTTTTTTACCCCACGACGATACTGAATGTATCGAAGGCATGCCCACCGGCACCTGCAATTAGGTTAGGGTTGGAATTAACCTAACCCAGACGGTTAGGACGGTAAACATGTAAAAGATGGAAGGAGGAGATGCCATGGACAACCAAATCACGCCAGTAGAACAGAAGACGGTTGATTTCAACGGGGCAGAACTACTAGCCGTAAAATTCAACGATGGCAAAGTTTATGCCGGTGCCCGCTGGATATGCAACGGACTGGGTCTCAATGATAATCAACGCCGTGGGCAATATATGAAACTTAATGAAGATGTAGTCCTTTCCAGAGGGGTGAAAAAAATTTCACTCCCCACTAATAGCGGCACTCAAGAAGCTTTATGCATCGAACTCGAGTTCCTACCATTATGGCTGGCCAAGATCAACGCTGGTATTATTGATGACCTCAAGATCCAAGACCGGGTTATTGAATACCAACTCAAAGCCAAGGATGTTTTGGCTGCAGTTTTCTTACCAACAAATCAACCTGTTTCTCAGGCCGAAGTTACCCTTCAACTTGCTCAGTGTTTGGTTGACCAGGAAAAGAAAATCCAGGCACTGGAGACCAACCAGGAAGCCCAGGCCGAAACTATCCAGAACATCAAAGAGGCCCTCGCTCCCACCGACAAACAATGGCGCAAGTACATCAATGAGCAGTTAAACAAAGTGGCCAGAGCCAGAGGCGATGATTTCCAAGGCGTCAGGGAAGAGAGTTATGATCTCTTAGAAAAACGGGCTGCATGTAACCTGCGTCGGCGTTTAGCTAACCACAAAGAGCGGTTGTTCGAGGCGGGAGCCAGCAAGACAAAGATCAATGATACCAATCGGCTGGATGTAATCGATCAGGATAGGCGGCTGCAAGAAATCTACACCGCCATTGTCCGCGAGTTAGCCATCAAATATGTGGCGTAAAAGGAGGTAATTCGCTTGGTTGAAAAGGTCCTTACTTTATTGGAGCAGATAGCCCAGGAACTGCACGACCTGAATAATTACCTGGGGAATAGAGAAGAAAAGCCAGGCGACGGAGATCGCACTATGTTTCCTCAGGAAGCCGCCGAATACTTAGGTGTTTCTTATGATACGGTGCTCCGGTGGGCCCGAGAAGGAATAATTCCATCTTCTAAGCCGGGTGGACAAAGGGTTTTGTTCAGGAGATCAGCACTTGATGAATATCTGGCCAAACATGAAAAAGAGAGAACACCCCAACGGGGCAATGATGAAGGCCAATATGGACAGTTGAGAAAGATCATTGCTTAAGGCGGGATAACCGACCCGGCTCTAGCAACAGAGCCAGGCCAGCGAGGAAAAGTATTGGGGTAAAGCGGAAAGGGCTCTACCATCATTAGACCAGAAGGGGGGTGTAAAAGGAATGAAGAGTGAATGCCAAAACATTTATAAGTTATGCAGGTTGCCCGCATGGCTCAATCAGGATGTTGCTGCCGAACGCCTGGAGATATCACCCAGGTCTCTATCAGACTATGAGACCGGCAAGACCATCCCAGGTGATGATGTAGTCTGCCGCATGATCGAGCTTTACGGAGCTCCCGAATTAGCTTACCTGCACCTTAAGGAAAACACAGAGGTTGGCAGGAGATATTTGCCAGCGATTTGTTTGGACGAGCTACCCCGTGCAGTGCTCAGACTCCAAAAGGAAAGCCGTGATATGCAGGCCATCGAAGGTGACCTAATATCTATTGCTTGTGACGGCGTGGTAGACAACAATGAGCAATCGCTTTGGGGGAAAGCCAGAACAGAGCTTCAAGAATTAGCTGGCGCTGCGCTGGCAGTGTTATTCACCAGAAAAGAAGAAAAGCCGCTGGTCAGAGCGGCTAGATAGGATATGTAAAATAGGTTGCCTCAATTTTACCACAGGGGAGGGGAAAAGCAAGTGCCAACATTGATGGGACTGGATAAAGTCCATGAGATAAACAGGCTGTTCGCAGATATCAACCACCAGAAGCTTCTGGTCGAAAAGCTGCCCCAGTTAGAAGACCAGTATCAGGCGGCAGTAAATGCCCTATACGAGATTGATCTTTATGACAGCCATGGCGGAGAGGAATTGAGCGCCAAGGCTATTGAGTTAGGGAAGCAGTTAGAAGAGGCATTAAAGGCCCAGGACAAGATCAAGCAGTTGGAAGAGGATCTGATGAACCGGTACGGGATCCTGCCAGCGGAGGATCAGGCGGCGTAATAACTTTTCGGGGCGGCGAAAGCACCGTGGCCCGATTTGAGTGAACGCCGCAAGTACCCGCTCCGATGCCATGTAACCCCCTTAATGTTTCTATATATCCGGGGTGGCTTCGGCCCCCCGGGCAACTCTTTAAAAGGAGTGAGACCATGCGAAACGAAGGAGCGACCTGCGATAACTGCGACAACAAGGGCGGGAAGATCCGCAAACGGTGCCGCAAGTGTGCTACCGCAGATTATAAGCCGGGATGGGAACCGGCAGCCGGGGTGAAGGTGGAAAAGGGCAGGGCGTACCAAGTAGCTACCAACAGGTTTGTTGACTACCGCAGAGTAGTTGAAGCGTAAAGGAGGAATGGCTGTATGCCTAAGATATCGAGACTCGAAATCAGGAACTGCCTTGGCATATCAGAGCTGGAGATCCAAGCGGCGAAAATCAACCTGATCCAGGGTGGTAATGAACGGGGTAAAACCTCTGTTCTCGAAGTCATTGAAAAGGCCGTACGCAATACAAAGAGGCGTACTCAATTTGTCCGCGAGGGGACAGAAGGGGCTACTCTCTTCGTTGCCTTAGACGATAGCACTGCAATAGACCGCAGAATCATGCCCGACGGCAAGGAATCGGCCAAAATAACTCGGGCGGGAGCCAGTATCTCAAAGCCCGAGACCTACCTTAAGGGTTTGACAGGTGAAGGTTTTGGCTTTAACCCGGTAGATTTTATGGCCCAGAAAGAATCTGATCAAACCAAGCTATTGCTCTCCCTCATGCCAATAAGGGTAACCGAAGAGAACCTGCAGGAATGGTTTGGGATGGTACCGGAAGTCAATCTGAATCAACATGCTATCGATGTGCTGACCTACCTGGCCGAGAAGTATTTCTATGATCGTCGCACTATTGCCAACACCGAAGTTAAAGAGTGCCAGAATGAGATCCACGCATTATTCGAACAGCTGCCGGATAATTACAACGCTGATGATTGGCGGGACCTCAAGCTTGGGGATTTGTGGGCAAAGGTCCAGGATGCTCAGAAGGTAAACGCCATGCGCCAGCAAGCCCAGGAAGCGATAGATACCTGGGGCGACAAGATGGCCAATGTTGACCGCAAATACGACCAACAGGTACGGGAGCAACAGGAGCTTTTTGAGTTCAAAGCTGATAAGGCCCGGAAGAGTGTTGAGGAAGATAAGCAGAAGATCCGGGATGAAATTACCGGCATCGAATCTGAGATCAGTGACATGGAAGAGAAGATCAAGCTCCTGCAAGAAGGCATCCAGGCCGCCAAGAACAAGATCATTCTCAAGAAGAACGACCTGGCTAATATCGATGATGGCATTGTAGCCATAAAGATTGAAGGGCTTGAGAAGGAGCGGGATGCATGCATCAAAGCTATAGACGAGCGCCGAGATGACGAAAAGAAGGGGATTCGAAACCGGGCTGAGAATGCAGAGTGTTTTCTGGGTACCCATCCGGCAATAGAGATTGAACCCCTGGAGAAAGAAGCCAACAAAGCAGAATCCATGAAGGGGTATATTGCCCTGTATGACCAGATGCAAGCATTGCGGGATACGCTAAACCTCAAAGTGGAACGGGCAGCGTTGTTCGATCAGCACGTAACCAAGGCCCGAGAGCTCCCGGCACTGTTGCTGCAGGATATTAAACTGCCCATCAAGGGTTTGGGCATCAATGATCAAATGCAGATTACCATTGATGATCTGCCCATCACCAACCTTTCCACCAGCAGACAGATCAAGCTGGCCCTTGATATTGCCCGGGCCACAACCGGGGATCTTAAACTGATCTGTATCGACCGCTTTGAATCCCTGGACACTGATCAGCGCGAAATCATGCTGCAGGAGATAGCCAATGATGATTATCAGTATTTCATCACTGAAGTCACCCAGGGCGACCTGCAGGTAAAGGCGGTGAGCTAGATGGTGGCAATGGCAGCGGAGAAGCTACAGACTCTTATCGACCCCGGATTTGGCATTAAAGGCATTGTTATTGCAGACACCACCGACATGCCCGAATCTGAGTGGTTGCAACTGCGGAGGCACTACATTGGTGCCTCTGAAGTGGCTGCAGTATTAGGCATTAATCCCTGGCGTTCCAGTTTCGGTGTATACGTAGATAAGACTCAAGGCTCGACCTTCGAGGGCAATATCCATACCGAGTTTGGAAACTGGATGGAGCCCCATATCCGGGAAGAGTTCCCGAAGCGTTTCCTCAAGCAAGAGGGGATTGAGATCAAGGTCCATGCCTACCCATATATGTTACAACATCCCGACTTTGAAATGTTGTCAGTCAATCTGGACGGGATAGTGGAGCATCCGGAGTATGGACCTGGAGTTATCGAGATCAAGACTGCATCAGAAATGCAGTGGCGGGAGTGGCAGGACGATAATTTGCCCGACCACTATTATGCGCAGATCCAGCAGGAGTTAAGCATCACAGGTTTATCATATGCCTATGTAGTGGCATTGGTAGGTAAGCGGCTTCTGTGGACCATGATCCCCCGCAATGACGAGTTTATAAACCTCATGACTCCCCGCCTAATTGATTTCTGGGATAACTTTGTTGTCCTGCGGATTGAACCCATGCCGGCCGGCCTTGATGATGATACCGACATCCTTAAAAAGCTCTATGAAAAAGAGGACAGCGGCAAGGTCGTACAACTTCCTGATCACCAGGGCTACTATGACCGGTATAAGGACCTGGGGGCCAAGATCAAAGAGTTGTCTTTGGAGCAAGAGGGCATCAAGCAGAAGTTCATGCAGGCCATGGGCGAGGCTGAAATGGCCTTTGTCGGAAACAAGAAAATCACCTGGAAAACCACCCACCGGAAAGGCTATACGGTTGAACCGACTAGCTTCCGGGCGTTACGGGTGTATTAGGGGGGCGCGGGGTTATGACGGGGGAAATTAATGTAAGCGAATGCGGGAATGAGATCAGATACAACACTGGAGGAGATTTAGTTGATGTTGCTATCGGCAAATCCCTTTGGATAATAATGACACGCGATCAAGCCACCGCTTTGTTCCAAGCATTAGGCGAAAAGATTTTAAAGGAGGACAATACCAATGGCAGATAGCAAAGGTACTGATATCACTAACAAACTGGCGGTCCAGGATAAACCCAAGACAATGACGGTGCAGCAATTCTTCGAGGCCCAGATACCAAATATAGCTGCGGTTCTGCCAAAGGGCATAATGGACCCCCAGCGAATGGCTAAACTCGCTATTCAGATATGGACGGGCAATGAGAAGTTGGCGGCCTGTACGAAAAGCAGCTTTGTAGCAGCCCTTATAACCTGCGCTCAGTTTGGATTAGAGCCCAATACTCCCCTCGGACAGTGCTTCATTATTCCCTATGGCGATCAGGCTACCTTCCAGTTGGGATATCAAGGCTTATTGGCTCTGGCTTATCGAACCGGGGAATACAAATCTATCTATGTCCGGGAAGTATACAAAGGTGACCATTTCAAGGTCACCTATGGAATATTTGAGGACATTGAGCATATCCCGAGCGATGATGGTCCTGCAGATGGCGAGTTGCCCACTCATATATATGCCGTCTACCACCTGAAGAATGGTGGATATAACTTCGAGTGTTGGTCATGGACCAAGATCATTAAGCACGCTAAGAAATTCTCCAAGAGCTTCAACAAGAAGGACGGCGGATGGCAGACTAATCCCGTTTCCATGGGCAAAAAGACCGTGCTTATCGCCGTTCTAAAATACGCTCCCAAGAGCCTCGAGATGGCTAACGCTATGGAGGCTGACGATACAGCTCAGGCTGATGTGGGAGCCAAGAGGGAATATATTGATGTTCCTTTTGACGTCAGGGAAGAAACCACTTCCTCGGCTGATGGTGCTGGCCCTACAGGAGAACCAAACAATACAGGATCTCTTGATTTTGAAAATGCTATGAAAGGTCAGGCTCAGGCATAATGCCTGACCTTGCCAATAGAAGGGAGCAAATATCATGAACAAACAGATTTTAGCGGCATTAAACGAGTGCCGAGAAAAGATAGAGCATGGTGCCAACAAGAATCAGTGGACATTGGTTGGCTCTGGCCTCTTCGGTCTGAAGATATTGGAGATCATGCTATCGGAACCGAAACCGGAGCTCAACCTGAAGCCAAAGGTCCATGTAATCCAGATGGATGGAGGAAAAGAAGAACCTGACCTCATTAAGAAGGTTCTTTTTGCGATGGCCGGGATTGGCATTCCGCCGCATTGTCCCCAATGCGGAAACGAAGAGATAAACCCTGGGGCAAAGTTCTGCAAGATCTGCGGGTTACCGTTGGGTAAAGCTCAGGCCAGCAAAGCGTGATCGAGAAAGGGGAGATCACTTTGGGTATTTGGATACGGTCGCAGAACGGCATGGTACTTTGCAATGCTGATGTTATATGGGTTGACGGCGAAAAAGTTTATGCCGAGGGCGAAGGGTTGCGCAAGGCCTTTGTCGGCGAATATTCTTCCGAAGGTGAGGCCACAGAGGTTCTAAATCAGATACAGGAATATGTGATTTTCCATGAACGCGTAAGGCTTTTACCCAGCGAAGATTGGGAGACGCCAAAAGTCGTCTTTCGGATGCCGCCTGCCGGCGGGATATCGGGAAGTCGGCGCAGTGCATTAGACTCGATTTATTAGGGGGTGCCGCTGATGACCATAGACAACTCTCACGGTAAATACGACCTCATTTGCGACAACTGCGGTTACATCTACGACGAGCCGGTTATTGGCTTCCACGATGCCCTTGATGTTAAGAAAGAGGCCGGATGGAAAAGCAAAAAGCGGAACGGTAATTGGGAGGACTGGTGTCCGGAGTGCGCCGGGGAAAGCGAGGGATAAGGATGCTGAATGTATCGATAAAGGAAGACTGCAAATCGGTTCTTCTGGACAACGGGGTAGAGCCGCCAATGTTGATGGATATAGAAGCATTTATACAGATGGCTGTAGATTCAAGGAACGAGCTTGCGGAGAAGGTCAAAGACCTCGAAGCCCAGCTCGCCCAGGCGAAAGCGGACAACGCGGGTACGCTGCAATATATCAAGGCTTGGTTGGCTGATTTGAATTATGTCTTTACTGGCAAGAGCGATAAGGACGAAGTTGTTAACGATTTATTCAGGTCGATGGAATGTTTTTATAACGAAAATCCCCACCCCGGGGCGGACCTGCTGCGGGAATTGGAAGAGTACAAGCTGGCTCTCAAACGAGCTGCTGAAGAACTGTTGCATTATTACACCCTTGTTGGTGCCGATCAAGTATATCGCGAAAACTGCGAATCGGTTGGGGAAATCCATAGGGTTATAGCCAAAGGATTCCTCGACGAAGCAAAGGAGGCTCTTTCCGATGAGCAATGTTAACAACAAGGTAATAACGAGCATTTTGGCCTTGGTAGACCAAATAATAGATGAGGCAAAGCAGTTAAAGGCCGAGCCGAGCCAACCCACCGAGAGACAGGTGAAGATAGAAGCCTATATGTTAGCCCTGGCAGACGACATCAAGTACCAAGAGGAATGCATTGCAAAAGGCTATGACGTAGATGACCGAATAAGGAAACGGGTAGCAGATTACCGAGAGATATATCCGAAGGAGGGACAAGCCAGTGCGTGAAGAAAGCATCGCGATTGCCCGTGATCAATATAAGATCAGCCATATATCAGTTCAGCCGGTCAAAGCAGCGGACAAGCCCAGACGGGAGAAACCATCATTTCTGGACATATACCGGGCGCAAACCGGCAAGTTTGAACGCAAGGTACATGCGGGAATGTTGCTCCTACTGGCCACTAATGTCGTCAACCAGGCGGGGAAGATTAATGGGTGGTGGTAGCCTATGACCCACTACATACTTTACCGGGGACGTACTGCTGAATTAAATGCAACATGGCAGGGAATACCTGGGCGAGTTATCTGCCGGGGCAAGGGCAAAGGACCGCACAATGTTCTGATCGAGACAAAGATAGGCCGGGTGGTTGTGCCTGGCCGCAATGTGAGAGTTATAAGGGGGGAATGATCTGATGTTAATGATACCAACGATTACTCTGTGGCAGCCATGGGCGAGCCTGGCGGGGCTAGAGAAAAAACAGAACGAAACCCGTTCATGGGCTCCCAGTTACAGAGGACCATTTGCTATCCATGCAGCAAAGAGTGCTCCAGCATATGCAAAGGAATTGGCCATTACAGATAAAACCTTCAATAATGCGTTGACTGGCAAAACTGAACTGGACTTAATGATATGGCCTAAGTTGCCATTTGGTGCAGTAATAGCAGTATGTACCCTAGCTGATTGTGTGAAGATTACGCCTCAGTTTGTGGCTGGACTCACTGATCAGGAAAGGGCTTTCGGTGATTATACACTTGGGCGCTATGCCTGGAAATTAAAAGACGTTGCGAGGCTTAAAACGCCGATACCTGCTAAGGGCCAGCAGGGACTATGGAAATGGGATGCCACCGAACACCAGGTTACTATTGATCCTTGGGTAGTCGGGGACACAAAGATATGGACGCCAAGAGGCATAGTATCTGGGCGGCGTGTTGAAGCCGGTACCGAAGATGCTGTGATGGGATTGGAGGTAGCCGCGTGAGCACAAAGATCGAATGGGCTACCGACTCATGGAATCCTATAACTGGCTGCACGCCCGTATCCGAAGGTTGCCAGAATTGTTATGCCAAGAGAATGAGTAAGCGGCTGGCCGGGCGCTGTGGGTACGACAGAGACAATCCGTTTAATGTTACCCGGCACCTGGATAAAATGGACGAACCTTTGCACTGGAGAAAGCCGCGCAGAGTCTTTGTGTGTTCCATGGGGGATTTATTTCACCCGGACGTAGAAGACTGGATGCTTGATGAAATATTCGGGGTAATCCTGGGATGCAGAATATTTAATAATACACCTGATCATGTTTTCATGGTCCTCACCAAACGTCCCGGCCGCATGCAAGGCTATTTTGCTTCCAGAACACCAGTGGAGTTACTCAGGGCTTGGTCAGACGCTTGTCCTTGTTATACAGACGACCCGGATGTAACCGTTGAAGATATCGTGTACTCTGCCACTTGCCGTGATTGGGATGAAAACGGAAGGAATAGCAGTGGAAGTGAATACAAGCCATGGGGATACCTCAATAAAATATGGCCTCTTCCTAACCTCTGGCTGGGTGTAACCGCTGAGAACCAGGCTAGGGCTGACGAACGGATCCCGATTCTATTGCAGACACCAGCAGCGAAAAGATTTGTATCTATTGAGCCGATGCTGGGGCCAATAAACCTGCGCCACATGGATGTCGATGAAGCGGGCTGCAAAGAGTGGTGCCAGATTGATGCTTTGACCGGCGAACATACCGATATGTGCCGCCCTTGCCCTGATGTGCCGCACCTTGACTGGGTTATCTGTGGATCTGAAAGCGGTCCTGGCAAAAGGCCCATGCGCCCAGAGTGGGCTTTTGAGTTAATGCGCCAATGCAGGGGGGCTGCCGTTCCATTCTTCTATAAGCAGGGACCAGATGATTATGGTATATACCAAAAAATGCCCGAGCTTGACGGCCAAGTTCGCGGAGAGATTCCGGGGGTGAGTGTATGAGGCAGCAATCGCTATTTCGTCAATACATACCGGATTCATCCCATGAGCTCGTTATCGATAACTTTGCCGGCGGGGGTGGGGCATCCTGCGGGATTTCTCAGGCCCTTGGCCGTAGCGTTGATATTGCGATCAACCATGACCCGGATGCAATCAGAATGCACATAGCCAACCATCCCGACACCACTCATTATTGCGAGTCTGTTTGGGATGTGGATCCCCGAGAGGTAACCAAGGGCAGACCAGTAGGCTTGGTTTGGCTCAGCCCAGATTGTAAGCACTTCTCAAAGGCTAAAGGCGGTAAACCCGTTGAAAAGAAAATCCGGGGGCTTGCCTGGGTAGCTGTTAGATGGGCAGCCACCGTTAAGCCGCGGGTAATCATCTTAGAGAACGTGGAAGAGTTCAAGACATGGGGACCTCTGCTGAAAAACAATATGCCGGACCCTGATAAGAAGGGCCGCACATTCAATGCTTTTATTAATGCATTAATACGCTATGGCTATCAAGTTGAATGGCGTGAACTTCGCGCCTGTGATTACGGCGCACCTACTATCAGAAAGCGGTTTTTCTTGATTGCCCGTTGTGATGGACAGCCAATAGTTTGGCCGGAACCTACCCATGGAGATCCTAAAAGCGCAGCGGTCAAAAGCGGAAGACTCCTTCCATGGCGGACGGCAGCAGAGATCATTGACTGGTCCTTGCCCTGCCCGTCTATTTTTGAGCGGAAAAAGCCGCTTGCGGAGAACACCATGAAGCGGATTGCCCGGGGCATCCAAAAGTTTGTTATCGATAATCCTGAGCCATTCATCATCCAAGTGAACCATAGCGGCAGCGGGGGCAATTTCAGAGGACAGGATATATATGATCCTATGCAGACCATTACCGGAAAGAATGGATGGGGTATTGTATCCCCTTACATAGCCCGAATAGGTCAAACAGGATTTAGTGGGGACCGGATGCAGTACCCTATGAACCAGCCGCTTACCACTATCGTAACCAAAGCCGAGCATTTATTGGTTGCCCCTACGCTCATTCAAACCGGTTACGGCGAAAGAGACGGGCAAGCCCCACGTGTTCCCGGCTTGGACAAGCCATTAGGTACGGTCGTGGCTGGCGGGCAAAAACATGCGCTTATAGCTGCAACTATCTCTCGCCAGTTTGGTAAATCTGTTGGCCATGAGCTCACTGATCCACTCGGGACAATAACTGCAGGGGGTGGAGGTAAGTCTCAATTAGTTGCTGCCTTCCTTTCTCAGTACCATGGCGAGAAGTCACCCACAGAGGTACGCGGCCAGATGCCGGATGATCCTATTCAAACAATTGACACATCGAACCGGTATTCTCTGATTACTGCTTTCATGGCTAAACATTATGGCGGGCGATATAAGGGACCGGGTAATGAGATTACTGATCCATTATCCACGGTAACTTCAGTAGATCACAATGCCCTGGTCACCAGTCACCTTGTAAAACTTAGAGGCACCTGCCAGCATGGCCAACCAATAACTGAGCCTATGCCGACGATTACCGCCGGCGGCTTACATATTGGCGAGGTCCGAGCCTTCCTTCTCAAATACTACGGCACCAACATTGGCCAGGGGTGTAATGAACCTTTACAAACCATCACCACGAAGCACCGGTTCGGCCTGGTGACTGTTCAGGGCGTTGACTACCAGATAGTCGATATTGGCATGAGAATGCTGGAGCCCCATGAACTGTTCGCGGCCCAGGGCTTCCCGGCTAGTTATATTATCGACCGGGACCATGAGGGAAAAGCGTATCCCAAGGCGGCCCAGGTAGCACGCTGCGGCAATGCAGTTCCACCACCATTTGCCGAGGCTTTAGTCAGAGCTAACCTGCCAGAACTCTGCCAGGTGGCAGCATAAGGGGGGCGGGCATGAGAAAGCGTTGCAGAACCTGTGATCGATGGCGCCCTATAGCCAGATGGATGTCCAAGGCGCCATGTGATCTGCTGAAGGTCACAAAGAAGGCTGATGATTATTGTTTCGGGCACCTGCAGGCAGATGAGGAAACAATCAAGGCCCGGGGGATAGAAGAGTAGTAAACACGAAGGGAGAGGGATTTATGAGTAAAATCCACATCAAGAAAACCAAAGTGACAAAGGACGGAAAGATAAGCATGATCTGGGAGCAGCAAACCCCGAAAGGGAGTTGGGATGAATATTCCTTCACTTGCAGTGAGGAACCGAGACCGGAATTTCATCAGGCATTGAAAGACTTGGGCCAGGACGTTATAACCATGTGTGAGCTACCCGAGAGTTATCTGGACCGGATCACGGTTAAGGGTGTGTCCTACAGCTACGGCGGCGATAACGACACCATGGGGGCAACTATCAGCGCCAGTATGAAGTTAGAAGAATCTTACCAGGATCTGAACCTGAACACACCGCATAAGGCTTCGGAAATGTACAATCTGGACACGCCGGAAGATGAAATGCAATTGCTATACAGCGATTGTATTGAGCGCCTGGAAGCTCTACATGAAGAGTGCGAGCTCTATATCAAAGGGGATAGGGCTCAGGGTAGTTTGTTCCCGAATAATGAAGCTGCGTAGTCTGGTAACGATGCGCAGCAGAGGGAGGAAGAGAGAAGATGAAAATTTGTTACCGAGATATCAACTTTAGGCAACAAAGTTTGAATCTTATTGAGCGTGTAAATAACATTGTGACTGAGTATCAGACGATGGGATATGACCTGACGTTGAGACAAGTATATTATCAGCTTGTGGCCAGGGACGTAATACCAAACAATGAGCGCAGTTACAAGAACCTGGGCAGTTTAATATCTGATGGCAGAATGGCCGGGCTCATTGATTGGGAAGCGATAATCGATCGAACCCGAAACTTGAGGAAAAATAGCCACTGGGATTCACCGTCAGATATTATTCAAACGGCAGCTAACCAGTTTGCGTTTGATAAGTGGCAAGGCCAAGAGAACTATTTAGAGGTGTGGGTTGAAAAGGATGCCTTGGTTGGCGTTGTAGGACAGATATGCGAAAGGCTAGATGTGCCATACTTTTCGTGCCGCGGCTATGTCAGCCAATCGGAAATGTGGAGCGCTGCAAGGCGCTTAGAGAGATTCGCCAATCTGGGTAAGGATTTAATAATTATACATCTCGGCGACCATGATCCGAGTGGAAGAGATATGTCCCGTGATATTGTTGACCGCCTTGATACCTTCGGCGTGTATCCATATTTTGACCGGATTGCATTGAATATCGATCAGGTGGAAGAATACAATCCGCCTCCGAATCCCACGAAATTGACCGATACCAGATGCCATGCTTACATCGAAGAATTTGGTACCGAATGCTGGGAATTGGACGCACTTAGGCCTGAAATAATCGAGGCGCTAATAAGAGAAAAGGTTACTGAGAACTGTGACTTGGCACTTTTTGAGGAAGTTAGATCCCGGGAAATTAACGCCAAAAGTCTTCTTAAGAAGGTTTCAAATAACTGGGAAACCATAGCGAAAACATATACAAGCTAGTGAACTTCCACGGAAGATACGCAGTAGAGGGGAGAAGAAGCCGTGATTATAGCCTTTGAATCACACACCCAAGTTATGAGAGCCTATAAGGTTTTACCCGAAGGCAAAATTATTCCGACACCCCGGCGGATATCAAAGAGTTGTGGGCTTTCCATAAACATTGATGGGGTGAAGGATGCAATACTCGGCAAGTTAAAAGAGGCCGGCATTCCATGGGCACAGATAGAGGTAGAGGAAGAGCAGCATTTGAGCCAAAAGAAAAGCGTGTTTACATACGCTGAAATGCAAGAAATGCAGTCATGCCACTCGAAAAGAAAATCGAAAAAGCCCAGGAAATAATCCGCGAAACGTTCGGCCAGGGCAAAAGGGTGGCGCTTGCGTTTTCGGGTGGCAAGGACAGTACGGCGCTGTGGCATTTGATTCGCGAGACGTGCCCAGAAGAAGCCAAAAACATGATCGTCATTTTTGGGAATACAGGTGTGGAATATCGGGAATCGCTCCTGTTCGCCCGTCAGCTTGGCAAAGAATGGGGCGGCGATAATTTCTACGAAACGGAGCTAGACCGGCTGAAAGTACCCAGGCTGAAATACGAAGCGCAAAAAGAAGTATGGGCCAAGATTGAAGCCGCTGGCGATGTTGCGAGATATTTAAACAAGAAAGGCCGTTTGCTTTCAACCGACAAGCTAAATAAAGCGGTAACGCCTGAGATGTGGGAAGACTTTCGCAACCGTAAGTTAGTATGGGAAGTCGGAACGCGCGTTAGCTTTTGGTTTATCGCTGAACAATATGGTTTCCCTATCCTTGGCAAGGCCGCTACGAAATTGGACGCACCGCGGATCAATATCAACGTGTTTCTTAAATATAGCCCAGAGCAGAGCGAAAGGAATGATAAATACTATGAGATTTTGCGAACGTTCCCAGACCTTCGCGTTTCTCATGCCTGCTGCAACTTCATCAAGGAGAAACCGTCTGAACAACTTCAACGTAAACTGGGATGCGATACGCTTTTCCGTGGTCTACTAGCAGCTGAATCACGCCGCAGGACGTTTACTTTCCTGGACTATGGTTTTTTGTATCGGGTGAAAGAAGGATACCTGTATTCAAACCCTTTGAGTATCTTCACCGACGATGATATCTGGGCCTATATCAGATCGAGGGCCTGTCCGTATGCGCCCCTGTACGATCTGACGGACGAAGAGGGCAATAAACTGTTTGCGCGTAACGGTTGTTATGTCTGCGGTACCGGCTTAGCTTACGAAGGTAACAATATTGAAATCCTGAGGAAACACTACCCTCAAAAGTGGGCTGGGCTCATGAAATACGGTATGGCCAGGGAAATGAAAACATTCGCATGTGCTATTAGTGACAACATCAAATTAAATAATTTAGAACATGACTGGCTATTGGACATGCGTCCCTGTGCATTTGATAGATTGACGCCAAAGCAAAACTTATTAGAAGACCTGCAGTATGGGACATTGTTGTTCTGATAGGAAATAGCGGCTGCAAGGGGGGCTGACTCGTATGGCCAAAACAGAATTAACCTTACAACTCGAAAGGGAGATATGGAAAGCCACCCATAAGCAAGGGGTTTTCGGCTGTTTTGAGGTTACTATCGGCTGGTTCGGCAATGAAAGAGTCGATTTTATGACCTACGACACCAAGGGTATATGGCGATGCTTCGAGATTAAGGTATCTAAAGCTGATTTCCATAGCAAGGCACACAATACTTTCATCGGTCATTATAACTACTATGTTATGACCCGGGAACTTTATGAGCAGGTGAAGGATGAAATACCGAATCACATAGGGGTTTACGTCAATGGAAGCAGTATTAAAAACGCCAAAAAGCAGGAACTGGCGATTGAAGAACAAGTTTTAAAAGACTCTATGATTCGGTCTTTGTGTAGAGAGTTACAGAAGCAGCGCCTAGCTGATGATCCGAATTATGTAGATTGCACAAATAGGCAGATAGCCCGGCTAAGAAGAGAGGCGGAAGAGTACCGCCGTAAATACTGGGACTTAATGCGAATCGGGCAAGAGACATACGGTTCAAGATGGCACAAGGCGATCGGGGAAGCAGGTCGACAGTAAGTAGCAGAGGGGGAGCGGGAATGGCGAGACCACAAAAAGAGGGGTTGGAGTACTTTCCTTTAAACACGGACATCGATCAAGACGATAAACTGCAGCTGATCGAAGCCAAATTTGGTATCAAGGGGTTTGGTATTGTTATCAAACTGCTCATGAAGATCTACCGCGAAGGTTATTACTATGAGTGGTCTGAGAAGGAACAATTACTCTTCTCCAAACGAGTTAATGTTGACATTAATGAGGTTAATGATGTCATAAATGAGTGTCTGAAGTGGGATCTATTTGACCAGGACACTTACGATACATACGGAATTCTCACATCCCGCGGTATTCAACGCAGATACTTTGAAGCCGTTGGACGCCGCAAAGAGGTCGAAGTAGTCACAGAATATTGCCTTATTGACCTCAAAAACCAGCCCCACATAGTTTATGTCAACATTAATCCCGTAAATGTTCACAATAACCCCCTTTCGAATCGAGTTAATGCAGACAT
>Ga0123335_1000253_pt1 | contig 88245 bp, 75 predicted proteins | sample BiotimSIPDNA_2_FD_89707 | JGI IMG/M metagenome (GOLD analysis project Ga0123335, IMG submission 89707) | Anaerobic biogas reactor microbial communites from Washington, USA - Biogas_R2 time_0 SIP DNA | ecosystem: Engineered > Bioreactor > Anaerobic > Unclassified | place: Washington, USA... | reverse complement strand
CAGCCAGGCCAGGCTGTCAAAGATAGTGGTGGTCCAGCGCCGGCCCAGCTTGTCGGTCACCGCGCCGGAGATGAACGAGAAAAACATCTGGCTGAGCAGGTAGGTGGTGGCCACCACGCCGATCTGAAACACATCCAGCCCCAGGGCTTCCATGTATTTGGCGGCCAGCGGCATATAAAGGTTGACCGGCAGGCCCCACAGCGGCTCGGTATAAATGCAGGCCCTCGCGTTGCCGCGCAGGTTGACAAGGGTGTCCATCAGCTTGTTGCGCATGATCAGCGACTTGAAACGGGCCATGCAGATCTCCTCTGGCGTTCTATCGTCCTGACCCATCATAGCCTGTGGCAGGCTCAAAGGCAAGTCTGGCAAACAGCAACAAAAGGGGCTGTCAGCAGCGACAGCCCCGGAAACCTTAGTAATTTTTACTTGCCCCGGCGCAGGTGTTTGATGGTCTTCTCCCGGATGCTCAGGCGCTCGAAGCGGCGCGGGCCGCCCTCCCCCAGCGGGGGCTGCATGACCAGGCCCACCTTGAGCGGCCGGTCCGTTTCCATCCAGAACGGGCGCACCATGTCATAGCGCTCGCCATCCATGCCATGGGTTGTCAGATGCTGACAACCGCATAGCCCTCATCCAGGTAGGGCTTGATCCCGGCGTGGCCGGACATATCCGACAGCACCGGCAGGCCGGAGGCCAGGTTGTCCTCATACACACCCATGGTCTTGGAGCAGGCAAGGCAGATGCCGGCGAGCAGGCCGGCCTGCTTGGCTTTGAGGTACACCGGGTTTTGCGTATCCTTCAGGCCCTTGACCAGTTTGACCGAGGCGCCTTCAAAAACGACGCGGACCTGCGCGCCGCCCTCATGCAGTTGCACCGCGTTGAGCAGCACGTGCATAAAGCAGCTTTTTTCACCGGTCATGGCATACAACAACACTTTTTTCATGTTTGTCTCCTTGTGGAATCACATTTTGTATCACTATACCACAAGAATCACAAAAGGTACAGCGCGAGGCTGCGCCGCAGGGCGCGGACAAAGTAATTCAAGCGATATCGTGATCATATCGACGCCATATTGAGTGCAAAATACCGGGGCCACCTGATCAAGCGGCCCCGGGCAGTCATGCTGCGAACTACACGCGCAGACGGTAATTGTAGATGATACCGCCGGTGGGACTCTCATGGCAAAAAGCCTCGAACCCGCGCCGAGTCAATTCGGGATCCGGGCGCTTGCGCCGGAACTGGTCATCACCGTTACAGATGACAAGCCAGCCGCCGGGTTTGGTGACACGGCGCATCTCGCCAAGCTCGCCCTCATAGTCGTCGCCCACCACATGGCCCGACAGCACCGCGTCAAATGTCGCGTCCTCATAGGGCAGGCAGGTGACCATGCCGTCGAGCACTTTCATGTTCCTGATGCCGGTCAGGGCAATCCGGTCGCGCATATGCTCGCGCAGGCGGTCGCAAGGCTCACTGGCATAGACACGCAGGGCATCCCGGGCGGCCGCGAAGGCAAGGCGGCCTGTTCCCGCGCCCACATCCAAAACGACCATGCCGCAAAGGTCAATCAACTCATCCAGCCATTTGCGGTCCCAATCGGCAATGTAGTTGACCTGTTCCATCGCTTCAGGCCAGGCATAGACAACAAAAGTCTCGTGATAACGCAGAAAATCGGTTTCAGCCTGACGGGCTGCCCGGTCATCCAGGTCATGCGGCACCAGCGCCAGCGCCGCGTCCACATAGGCGGCGCACTCCGGCGCCTTATTGCGGCAGAAATCCACCACATGGGGATAACGCCACAGCGCCCGGCCAACCAAGGACTGATAGGCCGTGTGATCCTTTTCGTCAGGCTGCCTGCTTAAAAGATACTGCAGCACCCATCTGTCAAAGTACAGCAGCGTGTCCATGGAATAATTCTCAGGGTTTATCCAGTTATATGTCATATGTCCTCCGTTTTGTCAGGAGGAGACACATCCGCCCGGTGACATGACAACAGCCTGTCATCAGGCTGCGGTTATCCTCCCCGTTTTCATGTACTCCATTGATCTGATCTGCCTCATATGAAACACCTCCTTTACCGGAATTACTGTAGCGCCTGTGCAGCGGCAAATCAACCGCACAGAAAACAAACGGCAGCCGCGGTTTATAAGCCAGGGTGTGGGCAGTAAATGAAACAAAGCCCGGCTTTAGTATTAATCGAAGCCCTGCTTGAGATAATCTTTCATCATGTAGCCATGATAACCGTCAAACTCGATCAGGGCCCAGCCGTCCTGAATCTCCAGCACCACGACATAATTCCCGGATTTGACTTTGGTATATTCCGCGGCGTTGCGGTTGGGCTGCGCGCGCAGGCGCACGTTGGCCTCGCGCTCAGGCACGATGCTGACCACCCGGGTGAGCGTGCCCAGCCTGGTGTTGACAGGCACTTCCTTCAGGTGCTCGCTGAGCACATAGCCCTCCCGGTCTTCATGGCGCACCAGGGAAAAAGTCTCCCCCTTGGCCAGCAGCAGCACCGCGCGGCCGGACGGAATGGTAGCCAGGGCCTTGGATTTGGTGGTCATTTCAGCGCGCAGGGTCAGTTTTCCGCCCGGGGCTGTTACGATGGCGATGTTGGGCTGCACGCTGCCGTAGGCAAAGTTCAGGGCGCGGGTGGGAACATATCCCGCCTCCTCGCCCAGGGACAGGATGGACCAGGTCTGCCCCAGCACGCGCAGGGTGAGTATGGCGCCTGCGTCCAGGTTCATCAGGATGCTGGACTCATGCGTGGGCAGCTCGAACATGGCGATGCCTTCCGGGGCAATCACGATGGCCTCCGGCTTGATATCCGTGCCGGGCTTGGGCATGTCTTTCTTGTCTGTGATCGGCAGGGGAACAAAGAGCAGGGCGGCGTCTTCCTCCGGGGCGGTCTGTTCCGGGCCGCCGGCAGGCGCCGGACCGGCTGCCCCAGGGTCTTCAGCCTCTTCCGCCGGCTCCGGGGCTGTTTCCTCCTGAACAGTCATCTCCTCCTGCGGATCAGCCGTACCCTCGCCCTGCGCCAGGGCAGGCAGCAAGGCCATCACCAGCATCAGCATCAGGGCCATCCATCGCGTGATCTGTTTCATGAGGACCTCCCTTCTGATTGTTTCATTTTCGCAATCATTTGAAACATTTGTGTAATGATTATAGACCTGCCGGCGCTGGCTGTCAACGCCCGCGGTTGCCGGTCTGCGTTCAAAAGTAAATTCTCAGCGGAACATGTGGGGGACAGTCTTGCGGCCATCAAAAGAGGTATAATAGCAAGGACACTGACGAATGATTGGAGGAAGACATGATAAAGCACAAACGCCACACCCGGCATGAGCTGATGCCCGAGATCATGACCCGCTATGCCAACCGGGCCCTGAAAAAGGACCCGATCGCCGGGGAAACCCTGGAGGCCCTGGTGGAAGCCGCCGCCCAGGCGCCCTCCTGCTTCAACGAACAGCCCTGGCGTTTCTTGATTGCCCAGGGGGAGCGCAGGGACAGGCTGATGGCCACCCTGACCCCCCAGAATCAGGAGTGGGCCGTCCGCGCGCCGGTCTTGATCGTGGTCCTGTCCAAGAAGGACTTCAGCTATAACGGGAAAAGCAATTACTGGCACATGGCCGACACGGGCTGCGCCACCGGTTTTATGATGCTGGAAGCGGAGCGGCGGGGGCTGACCTATCACCCCATGGCCGGTTTCAGCCGGGTGTCCGTGGAGGAGGCCTTCTCCATTCCCGAGGACCTGGCCATCATCCATGTGGCGGCGCTGGGCTATCCCGGGGACTTTGAGAGCCTGAGCGAGAAACACCAGACGCGCAACCATCCGCAGCCCCGAAAGCCCATTGAGGAGCTGCTGCTTTAGGGCTGAACCCCACAGCCTGTCCATCGCGGACGATGTCAAAACAGGCGGGGAGAATCAACAGGTTGAAGCGCGGGTTTGACCAGGCAGTCCACGGCATGGCCACCCAGGGCGCCGGGCCGGAATACCATGCGGGATTTCACAAGGACAGCCAGGCCTCTGATAAACCTGGGCAGGGCGTCTTTCAATCTTCCGGACAGGCCGAGTAAAAGGCCGAAACCGGGTAAAATCACAATGAATTCATCCAGGATGAAGGAGGAAGCAAGGATGAAAAACCTGCGCAAGGACACCAAGACAGGGCTTGTTTTGATCGCGGTCTGGTTTGTCATCAAATACCTGATGGCCGGCAAGGGGCTGCTGCTGTGGCTGATCGGGGCCATCGGCCTTGTGATGGCCATTGTGGGGCTGTTGCCCGAGGAGATGTACCAGAAGGTGACCGAGCTGAAGAACAAGCTGCTGGACAAACATAAATGGTCAAAGAAAGTTTAACCATTGCTGTTAAAAGCAGTAAAAGCGGGTACAATATCTATACAATCTTTAGGAGGTTAATGTCATGATCCACAAGGATATCGCCAACATGCTGCTGGAGCAGCTGAACATGGAGCTCCATTCCGGTTATCTGTACATGGAGTTCGCCAACTACTACGAGAGTGAGAACCTGCCCGGCTTTGCCCATTGGTATATGGTGCAGGCCGCTGAAGAATATGATCACGCCATGCGCATCCGCAATTTCCTGATCGGGAGCGGGGTCAAGGTCACCCTGAAGCCCATTGCCGACACCATCAAGGAGTATAAGGACGCCAAAGCCCCGCTGGTGGAGGGTCTGAAACACGAGCAGATGATTACCGCGTCCATCAACAGGATCTATGAGAAGGCGCTGAGCATAAAGGATTACCTGACAGCCGAGTTCCTGCGCTGGTTCATCACCGAGCAGGGCGAGGAGGAGACCAACGCCCAGCAGAACATCGACAAGGCCGAGCTGGCCGGCCTCTCCGGCCCGGGACTCTACATGCTGGACAGGGAAATGGGAGCCCGCCAAGCCTAAACCCCGCCGTATCAACACGCCGCCACGGGACATCCGGGGCGGTTTTTCACCACCGGCGCAAAGGACACACAGAAGGAGCAGGGCTGTTACAAGCATTTTACATGCCAGGCAAACGCTTTCATGCTACAATAAGGACAAGGGCGCGCCGGGCATCGCCCGGGATACGGGTCCGGTCGGGCAGCGTGGGTCTGTGACAGAGACAGGCCGGCTGCCGGCGCCTTTCACCAGAGCCTGCAGGGAAAGGTCCATAAGCGGAAACGCACCAGGACGCCCCCGGCTGATTGATGATATACATTTGTGATAACCTGAGCGGACCGGAAGAAAAAGGAGAACATCATGATCCACATCGCCTTGTTCGGAGATTCCATTGGCCGCGGCGTGACCTTTGATGAGGCGCGCGGCCGCTATGTCTATCTGAAGGAGGGCTTTGACAAGCTGCTGGGCCGTGACAGCGTGACAGCCATTGACAACCATGCCCGCTTTGGCGCGCTGGCACAGGAAGGCCTAGCGGAGTTTGAGACGCTGGGCTCTCTGGAGGCCGATGCCGTGGCCATTCAGTATGGCGGCAACGACTGTACGCCCGACTGGAAGGCCGCTGCCGAGCACCCGGAGGAATACCATCCCGCGCGCGTGCCCCTGGCAGCCTTTGAGGACGTGCTGACGCGCTTTGTCCAGGCAGTCAGACAGCTGGGCAAGCAGGCGATTCTGGTGACGCCGCCGCCACTGGTCGCCGAGCGCTTTGTGCCCTGGATCTCCAAGGGCCTGGACGCCAAGGCCATCCTGCGCTACCTGGGCGATATCCACCGCGTGTACCGCTGGCAGGAGCAGTACGCCCTGGCGGTTCACAAGGTGGGAAGGCTGACGCAAAGCCTGCTGTTTGACCTGCGCGCCTTCTTCCTGGAGGAGCGCGACCTGGGCAGCCTGTACTGCGTGGACGGCATGCATCCCAATCAGAAAGGACATTCCCTGATCGCGCGCGCGGTGAAAAAAATGCTGCCCCTGCTGCCGGCATGCCGGACCGCCTAAACCGCCAATTCAAAGATCAGCAAGAACCTTATTGCTTCTGCTGAGGCCAGAGCAGAGGTTAAGCGTGCCTTTCCGTGTTTCTGCACCGGAGAATTCGGTATGGATGCGATAGACACAGAGCATAGGTCTTCACCTCCTTATGGGCATAATAAAAGCGCTGCATGTTACAGCGCCTTAAATCCAAAAGATCATCAATGATTCAAATCGTTTTTCCATCGTTGAGTTCTACACGCAGTCCATTTGTTTGCGCGTAAGTTTCCGCGAAAGAACCGGTTTGTGTGACAACAACCAAATTAAAGTTTATCAAGCCAAACGCGCGCTCACCGATTGCCATAACGGATGAGGGGATATGAACTTTCTTCAGATTATAACAGCCCTCAAACGCCCATTCGCCGATTTCAACCTCTCCATCCGGAATGTGTATTTCTTTCAACGCAGAGCAGTAAATGAAAGTGTACGGCTGTATTGATGTGATTCCGGATGGCAATGTGACAGAGTCCAGCACCATACAGCCATTAAAGGCATTCTGCCCAATCTCTGTCACACTTTCATTGTTCTTGCACCTCCCAATATATAAACAAAAATCAGGATGGTTTTGTTTCATGATTTGTTGTTATTATCGAGTCTTACGCAAGCGACCGGATGAGCTTGTGCATCTGCTCCCACTGGGCCTCCATGTCCGCCACCAGCTTGAACTGGGTGCGGCAGCGGTCCAGGTTATGGCCGGGGCGGTGGGTGCGGAAATAGACATCGCCTTGCAGATAGTCGGTCAAAAAGCGTACGCCGCATTCCAGCGTCATGGCCCAGGCCCCCTCAGGCAGCGCGTGGATTTCCGCGGCTGTCAGGCTGCCCGCGCAACCGGCCAGAAAACCCCTGGCGTACTCCGTATACAGCGGCAGAGAAAAGCGTACCTTCTCCAAATCGCGCTCGTCCTCTGCCGCGGTGGAGGCGCCAAAGCGGATCGAGTCCCCAAAGTCATGGGCAGCCAGGCCGGGCATGACGGTGTCCAGGTCAATCACGCACAGCGGCTCACGCGTAGCGCTGTCCATCAAGACATTGTTCAGCTTGGTATCATTGTGGGTCACGCGGGTTTTCAAGTCCCCCTGCGCCTGCATCCGCTGCAGGGTACCGGCGCGTTGCGCCCGGGCCCGTGCAAAATCCACCTCCGCGCTGACGTCCTTCAGACGATGGTGACCGTCAGCGCGGATGGCCTCTTCCATCTTGCGGTAGCGGTCCGGCGTGTTGTGAAAATCCGGGATGGTTTCGTGAAGGCCGGCAGCCGGATAATCCGAAAGCATCCGCTGGAAACGGCCGAAAGCCTGCCCGGATCGCCCGAAATCCCCCGGCGCCTCGGGCCGCTGCAGGCACAGGCTGTCCCGCACAAACACATAAGCCCTGAAGCATTCCCCCGCTTCGTCCTGATAATAATTCTGCCCGGACACCGTGGGCACGATGGTCAATACCCTGCGGGGATCAGGCTCCGTCCCGGCCAGGAAGCGCGTAACCCCGGCAACGTTTTCCATCAGGGCGTTCACATCCCGGAACACATGGCGGTTGATCTTTTGCAGGATGTACCAGACCCCCTGGTCAGTGATCAGCAGATAGGTCTGGTTGATGTGACCTCCGCCACAGGGCTCGCAGGAAACGGGCTGCCCTTGCAGTCTGAAACGGCAGGAAACGCTCGGCATCATCATTTTACAAAATCTCCATAGACTACCAGCCCATCAACCTGCCGATGTCCGGCATCAGATCCGCCAGCAGCTTGATCAACAGCAAGCTCAGCACCACAATCAGCAATGCGCGGATGAAGGGCGCGCCTTTCCTGATGGCCAGCCGCGCGCCCAGCAGGTTGCCCGTGATGCCAAAAACGGCTGCCGGCAGGGCCAGGGCATAGATCACATGACCGGTCGCGATCAGGGTGGCCAGCGCCCCCAGATTGCTGCCCAGGTTGATCAGCTTGGCGGTGCCGGAGGCTGTCAGCGCCTCTTCCCCCAGGAACACCACATAGGCCAAGATCAAAAAGGTGCCCGTTCCCGGGCCGATCAAACCGTCATATACGCCAATGAGCAAACCGATCAAAAAGCATGCCGGCAACGTCCAGGCAGCGGGCACCAGGGCAGCGCGCATGGACAGGTCCTTGTTTTTCAGTACCAGCGCCGCTACCAGGGGCAGCGCCAGCAGCATGCCCAGGCGCACAGCCACCTCCGGCAGCAGGGTCAGCAAATACCCGCCCAGCACGGCGCCGGGCAAGGATCCCAGCAGCGAGGCCAGCCCGCGGGGCCAGTCCACCAGGCCGCGCCGGGCATATTGACCGGTGGCCACCGTGGTGCCCGCCATCGCGGACAGCTTGTTGGTTCCTCCGGCCAGGGAGGGCGACAGCCCGGCGATATAATAGGCCGGCAGGGTGATCAGTCCGCCGCCGCCGGCAATGCTGTCAATAAAGCCGCCCAGAAAGACAAGCGGGCAGACAATCAAATAGGTCATCCAGGTGATTTCAGGCATCGCATGCTCCAGTCCAGTGCATTTCCAACGCGGTGATTGTAGCACAGCGCAGGCGGCGGTTCAACGCCGCCTTGACAGCACAGGACCGGGATGCCACAATATAATCAGCAACTGAACATACAGGCTGACCTGAGGACGCGGGAAAGGAGGCAGCATGAGAAAAACCGCCCTGATCGCACTGGTGGCCCTGGCTTTGTTGTTTCATTCCCAACCGGTTCCGGCCAAGACAAGCCATCCTGATTTGTCCCTGGACGTCTTCCGCGGCAAGGTGGGACGGATTGCCTTCGCGCTGCCGGGCGTGCCCCAGCGGGTCTTGGACCACGATTATCCCGGCTTGTGGATAAACAGCGTGCAGCTGTTCGGCAACGCCATGGACGGAGCGGAGTTCCAGCTGCGCACGGCGGACATCGGGGAATGGATCCAGGCTTACAAGGAGGCCTATCCCCAGGCGAACCCCCAGGAATGGAAAGTGCAAGCCCTGTTCTCCTACGCGATGTTCATGATCAGAACCTTTGAGGGTGAAATAAATAACCCCGCTGCGTTTGAAGAAGACGGGCTGGTGTACGCCAGCTTTGACTATGCCTACCCGGACGCGCCCGGCCAGGCTTACCGGGGCAAAGCCATCCTTGACGGCAGCCTGGCCGTCAGCCTGACCGGGGCAGTCAGCGGCCAGACGGACAAGGCCTTCGACCTGCTGACGGGCTTGAGTGAGGCGGAAGCCGCGTCACAGGCCGCGCCGGCGAACAGCCCCTGGAGCATGGGCAGCCTGAGCGCCGTTTTCCCGGGCGCCGTCCATGAGCAGGAAACCGGGCAAAGCTTGCTTGCCGCCTGCTTTGCCGAAGACTTCAGTTTCATGCAGATAGAAGCCTTCGCCCGGGGTGCGCGGCTGCCCGGAAAAGAAGGCGACGCCTTGAGGGATGAACTGATCTTGCTGGCCAAAAGGGTGATGCTGCCTGGCATTCACGGGCAGAGCATCTCAAACCCCATGGTCAGCCGTCCGGCCAGGGACATGGTGGCGCTGGACTTTACCAGCGTCAATACCGAGCCCTTAGGCGAGGAATACGGCCAGCGCTTTCTGGGGCGGCTGTACCTGGGGGAACGCGGCGTGTACTATATCTGGGCGGCGGACACCGCAACCGGGCAGGCCTTCATGGACAACCTGGCCATCTCTCCCGCGGAATAACAGAAATACCCGCCAGGTTTCCCTGGCGGGCGGTGTCATGGAAGGAAAACTTATTCGGCTTCAGCCATCTTCTTGAGGTTGTCCAGCCGGAGGGCCGCTTCCTCCTCAGAGCGCTTGAACAGCTCTTCAGCCACATCCGGGAAGGCCTTGAGCAGGGAGGCGTAGCGCACCTCGCCGCGGATATAGTCCTGATAGCTCTCGGTGGGATCCTTGCTGTCGATGGTCAGCGGGTTCTTGCCCTGCTCCGCCAGCTCCGGATTGTAGCGGTAGAGGTTCCAGTAGCCGGAGGCCACAGCCTTGCGGGTCACGGCCTGGGAGAAGGACATGTTGATGCCGTGGTTGATGCAGGGGCTGTAGGCGATGATGAGGGAGGGGCCGTTGTAGGCTTCCGCCTCGTTGAAGGCCTTGAGCACCTGGTTGTAGTCGGCGGACATGGACACATGGGCGACATACACATAGCCGTAGCTCATGGCCATCATGCCCAGATTCTTCTTGCGGGTGCGCTTGCCAGCCGCGGCAAACTTGGCCACGGAGCCGGTGGGCGTGGACTTGCTGGCCTGGCCGCCGGTGTTGGAATAGACCTCGGTGTCCAGCACCAGGATGTTGACATCCTGGTTTTGCGCCAGCACGTGGTCCAGTCCGCCGTAGCCGATGTCATAGGCCCAGCCGTCGCCGCCGAAGATCCAGATGGACTTCTTGGTGAGCAGGTCAGCTCCCTTGAGCACCTCGCGCGCGCCGGCGCAGGCCTCGCAGGGGCATTCCGGCTTGCCCTTGGCTATCCAGTCGGCTTCCCATTCGGTTCCGGTCATGTCCAGGCCGCATTCACAGGCTGCCCTGAGTTTCTCGCCGGCTTCCTTGGACACCTTGGCGTCGTGCATGCCGGCCAGCCACTCGCTGCCGGCTTCCTTGATGGCCGCGTCGCAGTACTCCACAGCGATCAGCTTCTCAACCACATCAGCCAGGCGGGCGCGGCGCTGGTTATAGGCCAGGTTGATGCCGAAGCCGAACTCGGCGTTGTCCTCAAACAGGCTGTTGGCCCAGGCGGGACCTTGGCCCTTGTCGTTGACAGCGTAGGGAACGGTGGGGCTGGAGCCGCCATAGATGGAGGAGCAGCCGGTGGCATTGGCGATGATCATGCGGTCGCCGAACAGCTGGGTGACCAGCTTGATATAGGGGGTCTCGCCACAGCCGGCGCAGGCGCCGGAGAACTCAAACAGCGGCTTCTTGAACTGGCTGCCCTTGACGGTGTTGAGGTTGTGGTCGAGGGGCAGCTCAGGCTGCTTGATGGCAAACTCCCAGTTGGCTTCCTGGCCGCGCTGGCTGTCCAGCGGCTTCATCTCCAGCGCCTTGGTCTTGGAGGGGCAGACCTCATAGCAGTTGCCGCAGCCGGTGCAGTCCAGCGGGCTGACCTGAATGCGGAACTCATGGCCGGCATACTCCCTGCCCAGGGCTTTCTTGGTCTCAAAGCCTTCGGGCTTCTCTGTGCCCTCAGGCAGCAGGAAGGGGCGGATGGCCGCGTGCGGGCAGACCATGGAGCACCGGTTGCACTGGATGCAGTGCTCAATCTGCCACTCGGGCACATTCACGGCGACGCCGCGCTTCTCATACTGGGTGGTCGCGGTGGGCACCACGCCGGCAGGGTCAAAGGCGGACACGGGCAGGCTGTCGCCGGCCTGGTTGATGATGGGCTTGGCCACCTTGTTGAAGTATTCGGTGGCTTCCACATGCACGGGCTCCGCGCCAGTGGTGGCGTTCGCCCACTCAGCAGGCACCTTGACCTCCCTGAGCTCGGACGCGGCGGCATCGATTACGGCCCAGTTGGCCTTGACCACCTTTTCGCCCCTGCGGCCATAGGTCTTTTTGGCGAACTCCTTCATGTACCTCTCGGCCTGGTCATAGGGAATGATGTTGGCCAGCTTGAAGAAGGCGGCCTGCATGATGGTGTTGATGCGGCTGCCCATGCCGTTTTTGGCAGCCAGGGTGATGGCGTCGATCACATACAGCTTGGCCTTTTTCTGGGCCAGCTCACGCTTCATGGCGGCGGGCAGGCGCTCGTCCAGCTCCTGACCTTCCCAGGGGCAGTTGAGCAGGAAGGTACCGCCCTTCTTCAGCGCGCCCACCATGTCATACTGGGTGACATAGGCGGGGTTGTGGCAGGCGACAAAGTTGGCGTCGTCAATCTGGTAGGTGCTTTGGATGGGCTGCTTGCCAAAGCGCAGGTGGCTGACCGTCAGGCCGCCGGACTTCTTGGAGTCATAGGCAAAATACGCCTGCACGTTGAGCTTGGTATGATCGCCGATGATTTTGATGGAGTTTTTGTTGGCGCCGACGGTGCCGTCAGAGCCCAGGCCATAGAACTTGCAGGCCACAGTGCCCTCGGGCGCGGCGTTGAACTGGCGGCCCAGGGGCAGGGAGCTGTTGGTCACATCGTCCACAATGCCCACGGTGAAGTGGTTCTTGGGACGGCCCTTGTCCAGGTTGTCAAAGATGGCCTTGACCATGGTGGGGGTGAATTCCTTGCTGGACAGGCCGTAGCGTCCGCCAAAGACCTCAATGTCGCCGCGGCCGGCTTCCGCCAGTGCGGTGCGCACATCGGTGTAGAGCGGGTCGCCCAGGGCGCCGGGCTCCTTGGTGCGGTCCATGACCGCCAGCTTCTTGACCGTCCCGGGCAGGGCCTTGAGGAAACGGTCAGCCGCAAAGGGACGGTAGAGGCGTACCTTGAGGACGCCGTACTTCTTGCCCCTGGCGTTCAGCGCGGTGACGGTCTCATGGGCGGCTTCAGCGCCGGAGCCCATGATGACGATGACATGCTCGGCATCCGGGGCGCCGACATAGTCAAACAGCTTGTAGCCGCGTCCGGTCAGCTTCTTGACCTGCTTCATGCACTCTTCCACGATGCCGGGAACAGCCAGGTAGTAGGGGTTGGCCGCCTCGCGATTTTGGAAGAAGACATCAGGGTTTTGCGCGGTGCCGGACTGGTGGGGCTTCTCAGGGTTGAGCGCGCGGGCACGGAAGGCGTCCACCTTCTCCCAGTCCACCAGCTTGGCGATATCCTCGTAGGCGATCTCCTCAATCTTCTGTATCTCATGGCTGGTGCGGAAGCCGTCAAAGAAGTGCAGGAAAGGCACGGAGGACTTGATGGTGGCCAGGTGGCTCACCAGCGCGAGGTCCTCAGCTTCCTGGACAGAGCCGGAGGCCAGCATGGCAAAACCGGTCTGGCGGCAGGCCATGACGTCGGAATGATCGCCGAAGATGGACAGCGCATGGGTGGCCAGGGTGCGCGCGGACACATGGAATACGGTGGGCAGCAGCTCACCGGCGATCTTGTACATATTGGGAATCATCAGCAGCAGGCCCTGCGAGGCTGTGTAGGTGGTTGTCATGGCACCGGCTGCCAGGGAGCCGTGCACGGCACCGGCCGCGCCGCCCTCTGATTGCATCTCCGCCACATTGACCGTCTGGCCAAACAGGTTCTTCCTGCCCTGGGCAGACCATTCATCCACATACTCCGCCATGTTGCTCGACGGCGTGATCGGATAGATGGCCGCGACGTCCGAAAAAGCATAAGCGATGTGGCTGACAGCTCCGTTGCCGTCAACGGTGAACATTTTTTTTGCCATGTTTCCCTCCTGATTTGCTGATCATTTTAATATCCGGGGATTTGCCCCGATCTATGACGTGTTAGTATAGCGATAAAACGCTCGGAATGTCAAGAAAACCGGGGCGGGCATCAACAGGGCTTTTCCCTTGATCTATATGGGTTTTTCAGATTTCATGTTTGGAAAGGACGAAATTTCGTCAAAACCTGAGCGTTTTAGGGCTTTGGGGCATCAGGGCGCCTGCAGCGGAGGCGGCAGAACAAAGCGCGCTGCCCGGGGCAGCACCCGCAGCGTGAACGAGGTGCCCGTGATGATCTCGCCGTCCAGGCACAGCGAGGCTGGCGACGGGGTGGCGATGGCGACTTCGCGCGCGCGGCCATAGCGCACGAGGCCTTCAAACAGCTTGTGATCCAGGTGGCGGCCTTTCTTGTAAATGGGCAGCATTTGCGGCAGCTTCAGGCGCGCGAAAGGAAGGATGGCGCAGACATCCAGCAGCCCGTCGTCATTGACTGCCCTGGGCGCGCAGCGGTAGCCGCCGCCGATATACTGCCCCAGGGCGAAGGACGCGGTGAACAGATCCCCCTGATGAAAGAGCCGTCCATCGGCCGTGATGTTGCAGGAGGTGCGCAGGTGGCTGGTCACCGCGTCCAGCACACCCATAATATAAGCGCGCCTGCCGCCCAGCAGGGGGTGGTGGCGGAAGCGCAGCATGGTGGCCGCCGCCTGCGCCTCCAGCCCCAGGTTGACCACATTGATGGCGATGCGGTCATTGACTGACACCAGGTCGACCGGCACCGCGGGCGCGTCCAGCTGGCGAGCCAGGTCCAAAAAACGCTGCTCGCCGCCATACATCCGGGCGTAATCATTGCCGCTGCCGCAGGGCCACACGCCTACCAGGGCCTCCGGGTCGTCCATGGCGCCGCCGGCCACCTCACCCAGGGTGCCGTCCCCGCCACAGGCGATCAGGCGCTTGGGCCCGCGCTCCCGGGCGCAGATTGTCCGCGTCAGGCGCGCAGCATCCCCGGGAGCGGTGGTTTCCAGCAGCGTATAAGCGCCCGGCAGGGCGTCCAGCTGGGCCTGGAGCCGCGCGGCGGCGCTGCGGGCACCCGCGGCAGGATTGAAGATCAGGAAGGCTTTGGTGTTCATGCTCAGCGGGATCTCCTTTGACAGGATGTCTTGCGCAAAGCGCCGTGATAAACAACAGGGCGGCGCATCATGCCGATCGCCATCAGCGTCCGCGCCGCCCGTGTGCCTGCGCCGCCGGACAGTTAACGCGGGCGGTCAGACAGCAGGCTTTGCAGCATCTCATCCACCATCATCAACATCCGCGGCAGGTGGAAGGGCCCCTTGAAGGTGCTGCCCTTGACCGCGGGCTGGGTGGGCAGGCCATCCCGGCGCAGATAGCCATACCATTCCGGGTACTCCGGATCCGCAAAACAGGTCCTGCAGTAGTCCATCACCCTGAAGAACCATGTCAGATACTCGGACTTGCCGGTATCCCGGTAGGCCATGAGGCTGGCGATGGCGGCCTCATTGTGCGGCCACCACAGCTTCATGTCGTGCTCATAGGCCTCCTGAGGCTTGCCCAGGCAATCGGTGAAATACAGGATGCCGCCATATTCCCTGTCCCAGCCGAGCCGGATGGCATCGCGGAACATGGTCTGAGCCTTCTCATGCATCGCCTTGTCCCCCAGGCGGTTGGCTTCCTCCAAAAGGAACCAGGCGCACTCGATGACATGGCCGGGGTTGACTGTGCGTCCTGCGGTATGCTCAGGGCGGAACTCGCCCTGCGGACCGACCGACTCCAGCGTGCAGCCCAGATCCGGCTTGTAGTGATAGGTAAAAATGTCATGGACACACTGCCTGGCGCGCGCATCATACACGTCAGCGCGCTGCGGGTCCGCCCGGCGCAGCACGCTGGTAAGGTTCAGGTAAATCATGGGGTCCGCCAGGGCGCGCCCGGTGCGCGTCTGCGCGATGGTCTTGGGCCCCAGGCCCACGGGGTCCTCCATCAGGCCCTGGTTGAGCTGCCAGATCATCTCATACGCCACGCGCGCGCGCTCCAGCTGTTCCGGCTTGCCGGTCAGCAGATAGGCCTCGGCATTGGCCATGGCATAGAAGCCTTCGGAGAAATTATACCGCCGCTGGCGCAGGGGCCGGCCATCCTCCGTGACGGTGAAATACATCCGCCCGCCCTTGTCCCGGCTGACACAATGCGCCTCCAGAAAATTCAGGCAGCTCTCCATCATTTCCAGCGCCTGCGCTTCTTCCCCGTATTGCCTGCATGCCCGGGCATAGGTCCAGGCGCAACGCCCTTGCATCCATACGCTTTTATCGGTGGAATAGACCTGCCCCTGGCGGTCCAGACAGGTATAGACTCCGCCGTGCTCATGGTCCAGGCCGTGTGCAGCCCAGAAAGCCAGGCTGCTTCTCAGCTGCTCCCCGACCCAGGCGCGGATGTCCTTCAACCGGGCAACGGTGTTTGCTTCCATCCCTTTATCTCCTCAAAACTGGCGGCCCTGTTGTAATATTTCCCCGAGGCAAAATGCGCCATCATCGCGGCCTCGAAGGCCTCTTCGTTGCTCGCTTCCAGGGCGAGGACGATATTCTCATGCTTGATGATGGTGTCATCAAGATATTTGAGCTTCTCATCGGTTTTGAAGTTGGCGTCCACATTCCAGATGGCGTCCATCAGGGTCAGCAGGGTCTGATTGTTCACCCGTGAAAAGATGGCCATGTGAAAATCCCGGTCATCCGCGTGGAAGAAGTTGTGATTCTCCCATTGTTTCTTGATTTGTTCCATGATGGAGCGGATATGGGCGATGTCCTGAGGCTGCAGCGTGGCAAAGGCCTGGCGCATATAGCCCAGTTCCAGGCGCTTGCGGATTTCCAGCATTTCAGCTACGGCGTTGTCCTCCTCGCCGGCTGCGGCAAAGATGACGTTCTGAAACACAAAATCCAGGCTGAAAGCCTTCAGCGTCGTGCCCCGTCCCGGCTGGGCGGAGACCATGCCCAGCAGCTCCATGGACTTGATGGCCTCGCGCAGCACATTGCGGCTGACCCCCAGCATCTCCACCAGGGCCTGCTCCGTGGGCAGCAGATCGCCCGGCTGCAGGTTGTTCTGCAGGATGTAGGCCCTCACCTGACGAAACACCCGGGAATACAACTTCTCCCCATTTTTCTTTGCCATATCCGCCTCCTATATTTTGCTTTTTATATTATTGTTCTAATAACTGTTTGTCAATGTAAACTTGTATCTATATTGTCCTATATTATATGTGTTTTTTGGCAATCTTTTTCACGTTTTGACTTGACATCGTGGATGTAATGGCTATTATTTTTCAATTTTCCACATTTTCCTGTTGACATTGTAGGATGATGTGATTACAATGATGACACTAAGGCAAGCATAACTGCCGTAAAACACAAGGAGGCTCAAATGAAGAAACTTGTAGCGCTCATCCTGGTTGCTGCCATGTTCCTTTCCCTGGCCGGCCTGGCCATCGCTGAGGAAAAGACCAGCATCGTCGTGTGGACGTATCCCATCGGCGGCTGGGGCAAAGCTGAAACGGTTGACACCATCGTTGCCGCTTTCACCGAGAAGTATCCCAACATCAGCGTGCAGGTGGAATACCTGGACTATGCGGGCGGCGATGACAAGGTCACCGGCGCCATCGAATCCAACTCAACCCCCGACGTCATTATGGAAGGCCCGGAGCGCCTGGTGAGCAACTGGGGCCTCAAGGGCAAAATGGTCGACCTGGCCGATTTGTGGACCGAGGAAGCCCTGGCTGACATCTCCGCTGTGAGCGAAGCTGTTGTCGCCGCGTGCAAGAGCCCCGAAGGCGTATATTATGAGTATCCCCTGTGCATGACCACCCATACCATGGCCATCAACTACGATGTTTTTGAAAAGGCCGGCGCCCTGCAGTACATCGACCAGGAAAACCGCACCTGGACAACCGAAAACTTTGAAAAAGCCATGCAGGCTCTGAAGGACAGCGGTATAGAACACACCGGTATCGTCTACTGCGGCGGGCAGGGCGGCGATCAAGGTACCCGTGCCCTGGCCATGAACCTCTATTCAGCCCAGTTTACAGATGCAGCGCACACCCAATACACCATGAACAGCGAAGCAGGCGTCAAAGGCCTTCAAAAGCTTCAGGACATGGTCAACGCCGGTTTGCTGACCGCTGACCCGGGCATCGCCGCCGCTGACGAACTGCAGCTGTTTGCCAACGGAACCGCCCAGATGAGCTTCGCCTGGAACGCAGCCAACGCCACCAACTATGCCTCCCAGGTCACCTTCACCCCCTTAGCCATGACCTTCCCCACTGACGACGGCAAGCCTGAACTGGCGGGCGGAATCTGGGGCTTCGGTATCTTCAACAACGGCGACGCGACCAAGATCGCTGCCGCCAAGGATTTTATCCGCTTCGTGTCTGACGATGCCGTCCAGGGGCCCAAGAGTGTGTATGCCACCGGCTTCTTCCCGGTTCGCGCCTCATTTGGCGACATCTATACCGGCACCGAGAAGGAATCCTTCAAAGAGTTCAGCATGTTCATGCCCTATCTGGGCGACTATTACAATGTAACACCCAACTGGCCCGTGCAGCGCACCGAGTGGTGGAACCTGCTCCAGCGCATCTTCGCAGGCGGCGATGTAGCCGCAGAGGTCGAAGTCTACGTCAGCAACGCCAATCCCAAGTAAGCAAGCTTTGTGAAAGAGCGCTCCTTGCCCGCGCGGCGGGGAGCGCCTTTTCTTTAAAGGAGGTTCGTTCATGCAGTTCACCCTGACCCAACAGGCCAAAGAGCGCCGTCGCCGGGAAAACCTGGTGGGTTATGCTTTCATGCTGCCCAGCCTGCTGTTCTTCCTGGGCTTTGTCATTTTTCCAATGGGAATGGCACTGGTGACCAGTTTCACCAATTAATCCATGACGGATTTTGACTATGTGGGCTTTGCCAACTACATCCGCGCCTTTCAGGACAGGTTCTTCCTCAAGTCCACCTGGAACACCCTGATCATCGTGTTGGTATCCGTTCCGGTAGTGATGTTGTTTTCTTTGTGGGTGGCATCGGTTGTGTACAAGATGAACAACGCGGCCTCCTCATTTTTCCGCATCGTATTTTATCTGCCCATCGTAACAGGCACCGTTGCCGTCACGGTGGTGTGGAAGTGGATATTCAATAACTACTATGGCCTGCTCAACTATGTCTGCAAAAGCCTGGGAATCATCTATAGCAACATCAACTGGCTGGGGAATCCCGCCTATGCGCTGTGGTGCATCATCACCATCCTGCTGACCACCTCCATCGGCCAGCCCATCGTGCTGTACATCTCAGCCCTGGCCAATGTGGATCCCTCTCTGGTAGAAGCAAGCGAGGTGGATGGCGCAAACCACCTGCAGGTGTTCTGGAAAATCAAGTGGCCGCAGATCATGCCGACCACACTGTATATCCTGGTCATCACCACCATCAACTCCTTCCAGTGCTTCGCGCTCATTCAGCTGCTGACCTCGGGCGGTCCCAACAACGCTACCAACACCATTATGTACAACATCTATTACCATGCCTACAAGCTCAATGAGTATGGCTACGGCAATGCCATGGGCATCCTGCTGGCCCTGCTGATCGCGCTGTTCAGCTTTATTCAGTTCCGCCTGGCCAAGAGCGAGAACGAGTAGGAGAGGAGAAGACAGATGCAAACAAGCGTACAAAAAACCACTCCCTACCGCGTCCTCTCCATCATTGTGCTATTGGCGCTGGTCGTGTTTTTCGTATTCCCGCTGTACTGGATTCTGACCGGCTCCATAAAGAGCGCCGCGGTCATCAACTCTCCCCGGCCGCAGTGGTTTCCCCAGGAGGCGCTGGACCTGAGCCATCCCGGCTGGGCAAACTTCCTCCGGCTGGTCGGTCTGCCGCTGGTGATTGTCATTGCATCATTTACAGGCATTGTCATTGCCAGCCGGAAGAAACCGATGCCAAAACCAGCGTTGCTGGGCGTCTGCGGCGTACTGCTGGCCGGGCTGGCAATATCGGTCGGGTATTATGTCACAAACACCGGCGTGCTGTGGCAGCCCGCCTCCCAGCTGAACAATTACGCCAAGCTGTTTGAACGGCCAGCAATGACCTGGTTGTGGAACACCATTTTTATCTGCGGCATGTCCATGCTGCTCACCTGCATCACCGCCACCATGGCAGGATACGCCATCGCCAAAAAGCGCTTCGCGGGGCGCGCCCTGATTTTCTCTGTTTTTGTCATGGCCATGGCTCTGCCCAAGCAAGTCATCCTGATCCCCCTGCTCAAGGAAATGGGATTCCTGAGGCTGCACAACACCCTCTGGGCTGTCATCTTCCCTACCGTGGGCTGGCCCTTCGGCGTTTTCCTGATGAAGCAGTTCTCGGAGAACATCCCCGGCTCCATCCTGGAAGCCGCCCGCATCGATGGCGCGGGCGAAATGCAGACTTTTGTCCAAATTGTGCTGCCCATGGTAGCGCCCGGCATCGGCGCCCTGGCCATCTTTACATTTATTTCAGCCTGGAATGACTACTTCATGCAACTGCTGATGCTCAATACTCAGCGCACCTTTACGATCTCAGTCGGCATCGCAACCCTGCAGGCTGAAATGTCCACCGACTTCGGACTGATTATGGCCGGCGCAGCCGTGGCCGCCGTTCCCATCGTTGTGGTCTTCCTGATGTTCCAGCGTTTCTTTACACGAGGCATTACCATGGGTGCTGTCAAAGGTTAAGACAGCGCCAAGAAAGAGGCATATCACCATGCAAGACAAACTGACCAAATACAAGGGCATCTTCCCTGCGTTCTATGCCTGTTATAACGATGTGGGCGAGATTTCCGGCAGCCGTACCCAGGCGCTGGCGCGCCACCTGCTTGCCCAGGGCGTCCAGGGGCTGTATGTCAACGGTTCCTCCGGCGAATGCATCTACCTGGGCGTCCAGGAGCGCATGACGCTGCTGGAAAACGTGATGGAAGCAGTCGGCGGCAAGATGGTCATCATCGCCCATGTGGCCGCCAACAATACCCGGGATTCCATGGCGCTGGCGCGGCACGCGCAGAAGCTGGGCGTTGACGCGATCGCGGCCATCCCCCCCATTTATTTCCGCCTGCCCGAGCACGCCATCGCCAGGTACTGGAATGACATCAGCTCAGCCGCGCCCAACACCGATTTCATCATCTACAACATCCCCCAGCTGGCTGGCGTCAGCCTGACGATCCCGCTGCTGAATGAAATGCTTAAAAACCCGCGCGTGGTGGGCGTCAAGAACTCCTCCATGCCGGTGCAGGACATCCAGATGTTCAACGACGCCGGAAAGGGCGTGGTCACAGTGTTCAACGGCCCTGACGAGCAGCTGGCCGGCGGCCTGCTGATGGGCGCCAAGGGCGGTATCGGCGGCACCTACGCGGCCATGCCCCGCCTGTATATCAGGCTGTATGAGCTGGTGCAAGACGGTCAGGTGGACCGCGCTGCCCGGCTGCAAAACGACATCTGCCGCATCATTTATCAGATGTGCGCGGCGCAGGGCAGCATGTACGCCCTGATCAAGGAACTGCTGCGGCGCCGGGGCATCAACTGCGGCAGCGTACGCGCGCCGCTGGCGCAGTTGAGCGCACAGGACAAGCAGCAGGTGGACGCCTGCGAGAAAATGATCGAAGCCGCGATGAGCGAGTACCTGGCCTGATCGAGCGCATCAAGCAAGCACCGCGGTTCCCGGGGCGGAGCCGCGGTGCTTGCTTTACTCTTGATCCTTATTCAGAATGGATTTGAGGAGGTCCTCAGGACTCACGCCGATTTCTTTGAGCGCATCCACCACGCCGTCGATCACGCTTCCTGCCTTCTTAGGGGTGGTTTTAGAGGCGGCGGCCTTCTTGGCTGTTGTTTTCTTGGCGGCGCTCGTCTTTTTGGCAGAAGTGCTTGTCGTCTTCTTAGCCGCGCTCGTCTTTTTGGCAGAAGTGTTTGTCGTTTTCTTGGCCGCGCTCGTCTTTTTGGCAGCGGTGCTTGTTGCCTTTTTGGCGGCAGAGCTTGTCGTTTTCTTGGCGGCAGCCAGCTTGCGTTTTTCCGACTGCAGCGCCTTCTTTTGCGTGTTCAGCTTCTCGATGCGCGCCTTGAGCTTGTCGATGTTCTCGTTGATGCCGGCGATCTTGGCATCCAGCTGCCGCGCGGTCAGTTTCTTTTCAGACACCTGTTATCCCCCCTGTCATCCTGAATGGAGCATGGTTTATACAGACCATTATACCTTCTTGAAAGCCCATTTCCCGCTTTCAAAGCGCAGGTAGAAGAACACCAGGCGGATGCCGATCTCCGCCAGGCTGACCAGCCAGGTCATTGCCAGGCTCAGGTGGAACACATTGACCGCCAGCCAGGCCATGACCGGGCGGATGACGGAAACGCACACCACCATCACCCCGGCCACATACAGGTTGTCCCCCGCGCCGCGCAGGGCGCCGGAAAGCACCACAGAGGACATTTGCAGCGGCTGCATCAGGGCCACAATCAGCAGGGTCTCCGCAGCAAACAGAATGACATTGGCCGCGTCCGGCGTGTCCGTGTTGATGAACAGCTGGCCGATCGGGTAGCGCACCAATGCGGTAAAGCTGCCCAGCGCAAGGCTCAGTACCAGCGCGACGCGCTGGGCAGCCTTGCCGTACAGAAGGCTGAGATCGCGCCGTCCCCGGCCCAGGTTCTGCCCTACCAGCGAGGTGGCCGCAACCGACAGGCCCTCGGCAAAATTGAAGGTGAGCCCCAGGAACTGCATGGCGATGTTATGCGCGGCAAACATCGTGACGCCCAGGGAGTACATGATGCGCGAATACAGAAAGAAGCCCACGCGCATGCTGGCCTGTTCCACCACGGCATTGCCGCCCACCTTGATGATAGCGCTCAGTGTGTGCGGGTCCGGGCGCCAGTTGTCCCTGAGGGAAATGCGCAAATAACTGTCCGGCGCGTGAATGACCGCTATCAGCGACAGGACCATCCCGACAAACATGCCGATCACGCTGGCCAGCGCCGCGCCGCGGATCTCAAGCCGCGGAAATCCCAGAGAGCCGAAAATGAGCAGATAGTTGAAAAATACGTTGACCAGGTTGGAGATGATGTTGGTCTTCATGGGGATTTTGGTGTCCCCCACGCCGCGCAGCGCGGCGTTGACGCACATGCTCACCGCGTTGATGGGCAGGGCATAGGCCATGATGGTAAAATACTCGATGGCGCCGCGCAGCACCGCCGCGTCATCCGCGGTACGGTCATGCCCTCCGGCCAGGCGCATCAGCGGCTCGGCAAACGCGATGGCCAGACCCGCCACCACAACCGACAGCCCGAAGCCCAGCACGATGGCGTTGCGCAGGGTGGCGTTGGCTGCCTCATGACGGCCTTCCCCCTTGCGCCGGGCCACTATGGCCGTGACCCCCACATTGAGCGCAAAAAAAAGCGCCAGCATCATCATGCGGGGTTGGCCGGGCAGCGCGACCGCGGCCAGGGCGGTTTTCCCCAGCTGCCCCACCATGATGGTGTCCGCCGAGCTAATCAGGCTCATCAGCACCAGCTCGGCGATGGCCGGCAGCGCAATCATGATGACGTCCTTGTAGGCAGTCCGGCTGTCAGGCAGCTCGCCCAGGCGTTGATCCTCCCTGACCAGTGACGAAGAAGCGAACAGACGCCTCATCAGATTTCGCAATCCGGTGACCTCCAGTTAGATACTTGTCAGTATCATAGCAAAAACACCGGCATCACACAATCAAAGCGCGGCCAAAACTGCAAAACAGCGATGCCGGCGCCAGGCAGGCGGGGCATCGCGCAAACAAAAGCGGTTTTGTACAAAAACAATTGGCTACGTTGATGTTGAGGGTCAATCCCGCCTGCGGGATCCTCCCCGGGCGATCAGGATCAGCCGCACCAACTGCAGGATGGCACCGATGGCTGCGGCCACATAGGTCATGGCGGCCGCGTTGAGCACTTTGCGCACCCCCTGCTCCTCCTCCCGGCTGATGATGATGCCGGAGGCCTGCAGCATGGCCACCGCACGCCTGGAGGCGTTGAACTCCACCGGCAGGGTGATCAGGGAAAACACCACCGTCAAGGAAAACAGCGCGATGCCGGCAGACAGCAGCGGCTGCCAGGACATGATCAGGCCCAGGACAAAAATGGGCATGGACAGCTTGGAACCGATGGACACCGCGGGCACCACCATGGAGCGCAGGCCCAGGGGGGCGTAATCATCCCGCTTTTGCATGGCATGGCCGGCCTCGTGCGCGGCGATCCCCACCGCGGCAATGCTGTCGCTGCCGTACACGCCCTCCGACAGGCTGAGCGTCTCGTTGCGTGGGTCATAATGGTCGACCAATTGTCCGTGTACCAATTGGATGCTCACCGCGTCGTTGCCGCTGTCGCGCAGCATGCGCTGCGCGGCCTCCGCCCCGGTCACGCGCGAAGCGACAGGCACCCTGGAGTATTTGTGATAAACCGCCTTGATGCGGCCCTGGGCAAACAGCGCCAGCAACAGGGCCGGGAGCAAAAGCAGCGCAGTGGAATCCAGATACATGTCAACCTCCTTGAAACAGATAAAATACACACATATACATATTATACACAAAAACACTTCTTATATTCCGGCTGCGCGCCTCACAAACCGATCAGGATGCCTTCACAAACTGATCATGCCGCTCCCAAGACCAGCACAGTTTCTTATACTTATTCAATTGACAGCCGCTTGTGCCGTCGCCCTTTGTGGCAACAGGGCTGCTGATGTCTTAGATAAAATGCTTGCGGATGTAGTCAGGCGCTTCGGAGTCATCACAGCTGACCGACAGCACAAACAGAATATGGCGTCTCTCGCTGAGCTCCTCCAGCTGCCTGAAAAACCATTCGGTCTCATTGGGCTTGGCGTGAATCAGCTTGAGGAAAGCGTCGATATACACGGCTGACACGTCAAAATTTTGCGCCAGCATGCCGCACAGGAAGCCAAAAAACATCTCCGGGCTGACCATGCCGTACTCGCCAGCGTTGACGAAGCGGATCTCATGGCGCAGGTCAAACATGTAACGGTTATCGTCATCAACAAAAACGACATCACCTTTCTGCTCCTTGATGGCGTCATTGGCCAGATCGATGATGCGTTTGGTTTTGCCGCTTCCCTTTCTACCATGAATAACTTGAATCATTGGGCACTTCCTCCCCCTTATGTGATCTGTTTGATTGGATTATACCACATCCTGCGCCGCTGCGCTATCCGCAAGCAAATTCCGGTTTGATCTTCAGTCGGCCTGCAATGCCTGGTCAGCGGACGCCGCGCTGTCCTCAAGCTCCCCCAGGCGCTCCTGCGCCAGGGCCTTCATGCTGATTTTGCGGCTGTGGCGGCGCAGGGGCTCCCTGGTGATTTTCTCCGTCCGGCAAATGCCCTGATAGACGCAAAAGACGCATTCGGCGCGGCCATCAGCGCGCACCAGGGGCGAGCGGATGATCCGCCCCTTGAAGATCTCCCGCGCAAGCTGGGCGGTGCGCTCCTGCGCCAGGTCCATCAGCTCCCTGAGCTGCCCGGCGCTCAGCAGGCGCTGGCGCTGTTTTTCAACCGGCTGTCCATCATTTTTAAGCAGCTTGGTCAATGTCACCGGCGGCTCGGCCCCGTCCATCAGGCGGATGACCCGGGGTTCCTCCAGCAGGACGCCCTCCAGGCGCAGGGCCTCCTGCCCTTTGCGGATAGCTTGCTCCTCTTCTGAAGCTGTAACCAGGGGATCGGCCAGGCGCTGATAAAACGCGCCGGCAGGCAGGCTGCCCGAGAGCAGGTCCAGCGCGGTGCGCAGGTACAGCATCAGCTGCAGCTGCACCCCGGCCTCAAGATCGCCGCCGGAGGGCGCGTTCCAGCCTGATTTATAGTCAATGACGCGCACCAGGGTCAGTTTGTCATCCAGCACCGCCGTGTCCACGCGGTCGATGGTGCCCCGCAGGCGCAGGATGCCGCCGTCCTCCAGGTGGATCTCAAGGGCGGGCAGGTCCTCGCCCGGGCCAAAACGCACTTCGCTGCCCCAGGGCGCAAAGCCGGACACCGCGCGGCCCTCGGTCAGCGCCCAGGCCATGCGGCGGCAGATGTTCGTGGCGCTGCGGGCCGCGTGCCGGGCGCGGGCCGTATCCGCCCAGGGAGCGTCCTCCCAGCCCCGGGTCAGATCCTCCAGCACGCTGTCCATCGTTTGCTGCGCCTGCTCGCGGTCCATCCCGCGCCAGGACGGGTCATCCTTGACAAGGCGGACAAAACCGTCCATGGCCGCGTGATAGAAGGTGCCAAGGTCGCGGGCTTCCAGCGCCCATTCCTCGCGTTCCACAGGGGACAGGCCGTATGCCACGAAATGGCGGAAGGGGCATCCGGCATAGCTCTCCAGCCGCGAGACGGAGACCACGTCATCCCGGCGGAAGACCCGCGCCGCCCGCGGGGACAGCTCCGGCTGCAGCAGGCCGTCGCCCAGCGCTGCCGCCAGGACGGCGCGCGCCTGTGCCTGCCAGTCAGGCGAGGACAGCAGCCAGGCCCAGGCCTGCCGCCAGGGCAGGTCCAGATCACCCGCGGCCAGGCGCACAGCCAGCTCATCCAGCGCCACCTCAGGGGTGGCCGGCAGCGGCTCCCGCAGCGCGCTGAGCACGCCGCCCTCTTCCACCAGTTGGGGAAACATGCGCTTGACGCGGATCAGCTCGATCAGCGGCGCCAGCGCCGTCCCCTGGTCGTCAGACAGCGCATAGCTCAGGTGCAGGCGTGATGAGGCTGCCGAAGCCGCCTTCCACCAGTCCAGCTGGCGGATGGCCTCCCGCTCGGGCAGCGGCAGGTTCAGGCGGGTGTTCAAGCCGCCGGCCACCCGCTCACGCTCCCCGTCAGCCAGCAGGCTGTCCTCGCTAACGCTGAGCACGCCGTTGTTCAGCCCAAGGATGTAGACGCTGTGCGGCTCGCGCGCCATGAGCTGGCCCAGCGCGCCGGCCTGGACGCTGTGCTGCAGCGGAGGGACGGCGGACAGCGTGGTCATGGACAGCCCGGCCTCCAGCCATTCGGCAAAGCGTCCCAGGGGGATGCGCTGGGCTCCCAGCAGCTGGTCCATCTGCTCGAACAGGCCCATGAGCTGCTCCCAGACCTGGCGCTCGCGCTGGGCTTCCTCAAGCAGGCCCTGCGCCTGAAGCTGCGCGTCCAGCACCAAAACGGTCTGCTCCGCCTGGATGTCCTCAAGGAATTGAAGCACCGCCTGGATTGAGGCGGCCGCGCTGCGCGCCTTGAACAAACCCTCGCGCATCCTGTCCACCGGCGTGATGGCATGTCGGCGCAGTTCCTCAGCCGCCTGCCGTTCCTCCTCCCGGCCGCGGGTGAAGGCGCGGGTCCACATGCGGCCCCGGATGCCATAAGCGCGGCCATAGTTCTCAAGCTGCCAGGCCTCAGGCCCCGTCAGGGGCGAATACGGTGATTTGAGGTAGCTGTACACATCGGCAGGGCGCCAGGCCGCGTTTTGGATGCAGCGCAAAGCGTCCAGCAGGCAGCGCACCAGCGCCTGGGCCAGGACGGGCTGCTTGTCAGCCACAAAATGCGGGATGCCATAATCCCTCAGCACGCCGGGAAGCAGGGCCGCGTAGCTGTCCCGGGCATAGTAGACCGCGATGCCGCGCGGGTCATCCCCGCGGGAGAGCTGGTCATGAATCAGCTGCGCAACCCGGCGGACCTCCTCGTGCGGGGTCTTGCCCGCATACAGCCGCAAACCCTCAGGAAAGCCTTCAAAGGGCATCGGCCGCAGCCGCAAAAGCTGCCCGCGCAGATGCTCCAGCGCGGCCGGGCGCGGCTGCGGTTGCGCTGGCAGGCCGCGCTGCGTCCAGGGCAAGCCCAGGGCATCCAGGTCCTCCTGAAGATGTGACACGCTGCGATAGACCGGCCCGAAGGCGCTTCCGTCCGGGTCCGCCTCCCTGTCCGTTACCAGGGTCACCATCAGGCTGTCCGTCTGGCCGGCCAGAACGCAAATCAGGCGAATCAGCGGCGGGGTGAGCAGGTCAAAGCCGTGCACCACCACATCATGGCAGGCAAACAGCCGTCCGGCCTCCAGCCGGCGCAGCATTTCAAAATCCCTGTCCTCACGATCGGCCAGCTGGCCGGCCATGCTTTGCTCATAGGCCTCATACAGCGCCGCCAGATCGCGCAGCTTGCTGTGCTCATCCTGCTGCGCGTCCAGCCATTGCACAAGGTCCCGCGCGCTCAGCCCGGCCGCCTTGAACTCGCTGATGGCCTCGGCAAGCTTGCGCACAAAGCCGGGACGGCCGCGGGAGGAGCCGTAGTAACGCAGCTCATCGCGCAGCGACCAGATGGTGCGCGCCAGCGTCATGGCCTGCCCGCGCTCATCGATCATCACCCGCTCGCCCCGGCCCAGGCGGTCGAACACCCGGGTGGCCAGACGCGAGGGCGAGAGCACCTGCAGGCGGAAAAAGCCCTTGCTCTCAAGGGCGCCAAGCATATCGCGCTCAGCTTGCAGGGTCATTTGATCAGGCACCAGCAGCAGGGATTGCCGTCCCTGATCATAAGAAGCCTTGAGCGTCCGGGCTGCCTGATCCCACAGCGGGCCGGCCAGGCCGGTGATGATTTGAAGCATGGTCTTCCTCCCGTCCGCTTCAGTATACCACGCGCTGTCTTAGCGGTGAATGGCGGATAAGGTTTTACTTTTCCGGCGTTTGGGGTACAATCAGGGCACAGCCCGGCTGGCGGGCCGCCCATACACAAACAACCAAAGGAGCGATTGCCTTGAAACGACTGCTCGCCACTTTGCTGGCCTTGATGATGCTGCTGCCGCTGATAGTCCAAAGCGGGGAAGCCGCGGACAAAAGCCCGCGCGAGGATTTTATTGACCGCATGATCACGACTGCCAGGACGCAGTTTGAGAAGGCCCGCGGCCGGGCTATGCCCGCGCATTCCTCCGGGGACATCTATGTATGCAAGAACTTCACCGTCTACATGTTCCGCGAGAACCGCGATGATTTCCGCATGGCGGAGTTCCCCGGCGTTCCCCTGGTCATCCCCGACAACCTGCCCGCCAAGGACAGCAAGCCCTATCAATATGGCGCTGCCTGGATCGACATCCCGGCCAGCGAGGGCAACCCGTTTTACGCCGCGGCCACCTTCCGCTACGACACCAGCCTGAGCAAGGCCGAGAACCGCGAGCTGGCCCGCGCCTTCATGCAGCAGGCCCAAAGGGGCGATTTTTTCCAGATGCGCGCCAACTACTACTATGGCATAGGCGCCCACTCAATGGTCTTCACAGAGGACTACAACGCGCAGGATGACACCGTCACCTGGACGGATTCCAACATGAAGGGCAAGACGGTGGACGGCAAGCGCTATGGTTATATCCAGTTTGACGCGGTCAAGGATATCGACTGGTTTGTGGATGCCTTCGCCCGCAAGGGCTACGGCGCGACCATCTACCGCCTCAGGGACGATATCATCTACAAGCCCTGAGGGCGAAAGGTACAACAAGGCGCTACTGTAACGGAGCGGAAAACCTTGTCAGTTTTGGGGTTTCTATATCAAAACACCTGCTGTGAACACACGGCGGGTGTTGTTGTGTTGGCAGATAGACCGGCGGTTCAGGCGCCGGCCCGGTCTTCGTCCTTCCTGGACAGGAAACCGAACTGCTTCCTGCGCTCATAGGGCAGAAAATGCTTGAGCCGCACCACGATGGTGCCGGTAATCCCCCCCATGACCGCGCCCACCACCAGCAGCAGAGCGATATAGGAATAAAGCAGCGGGTAGCTGTAGACCAGGATAGCCACCAGCAGCTGCCCCACATTGTGCAAGACGCCGCCCACCACGCCCGCGCCCACCGGGCTGACCTCCCTGACCGCAAACACCATCAGGGCCATCCCCAGCATGCTGATCGCGCCGCCGGCCAGGCTGAGGCTGAGGCTGATGGGGTTGAAGCCGCCAAAAAGAATGGAGGAAAGAAAAACCTTGGCCAGCATCAGGGCGACGGATATCGGCGTGCCAAACCAGTACAGGCATAACAGCAGCACGCAGTTGGACAGGCCCAGCTTGATGCCGTAGCCCAGGCCCAGGGAAAGGATCTTTTCCAAATAACCCAGGATCAGCATGATGGCCACAAACAGGCCGGACAGGGCCAGGTTGCGCGTGCTCATCATGGCGCGCTGTCCTCCATCAGGCGCAGGGCTTCCTCCCTGGGCATCAGCTCCAGGCTGATCTGGTGCGCCAGGCAGACAATCCAGCGCTGGAAGACACGGGTGTCAATATTGCTCAAGGTCATCTCCCCCATATTCACGCAGTCCTGGTTGGGGCAGTTGGCGCTGTGCATGACCACGCTGTCCTTGTCAATGTGGATGACGTTCTCCCAGCCATTGTCCTGGCGGATGACAATCTGTCCCGGGCCGTTGAGCGGCACCAGGTGGTAGTACTCCTGCCCCTGCCTGATGCGCAGGTAGCTGTTGGCTTCCTCCAGCGGGCCGCCGCTGCCCGGCTCCCGGGCGTTGGTAATGCTCAGCGTAGGAAGGGCTTTGACAGGCGGCGCAGGTTTAATGACCTGCCCCAACAGCAATAAAAGCCCCGCCAGCACTGCCACGGCGCCGATGATCCAGATGTCCCTGCGTTTCACGCGCTGCCCTCCTTGTGTTTGCCCTGGTATCATAAGGGATGCAGAAGTGAATGTAAAGAAAAACTGGGGGATGCGGCGAAGGCTTTGACCGCGTTTGCCGCGCCTTGAGAACCCTGGTCAGCCGCGCCTTGAGGACCCCGGCGGCTTTTCTTGCAAGCGTTGCGGCCGGCTTGTATAATAATGGCGAGATCCGCAGCCTGCGCCTTCCTTCCCCCAGTCACAGCCCTGTGGATTTCAGGAGCGAATCATACCTGCAGCATGAAAGAGATTACAGGAACAAATCCAGTTTTCCAAAACAATATCGTACATAAGGAGCACCTATGGGTAAATATTTCGGCACCGACGGTTTCCGGGGAGAGGCCAATGTGGACCTCACGGTGGATCACGCGCTGCGCATCGGGCGCTTCCTGGGGCACTACTTCAGCCAGGACAAAAAGGCGCGCATCGTCATCGGCAAGGATACCCGCCTGTCCAGCTATATGTTTGAAGACGCTCTGGCCGCAGGCATCACGGCCTCGGGCGCGGACGCCTACCTGATGCATGTGACCACCACGCCCAGCGTATCCTTCCTGACGCGGACGGAGCGCTTCAACTGCGGCGTGATGATTTCGGCCTCACACAATACCTACTATGACAACGGCATCAAGCTGCTCAACAGCTCCGGCGAAAAAATGGACGAGGAAGTGATACGGCAGCTGGAAAGCTACCTGGACGCGGACTCCATGTCCATCCCCTACGCCAGGCGTGACCGCATCGGCAAGACCGTGGACTACTACGGCGGGCGCAACCAGTACATCGGTTACCTGATCTCGCTCTCGCGCCACTCCTTCCAGGGCTACAAGGTAGGCCTGGACTGCGCCAACGGCAGCACCTGGATGATCGCCAAGGCCGTCTTTGACGCGCTGGGCGCGCAGACCTATGTCATCAACAACCAGCCCACCGGCACCAACATCAACCTGAATTCGGGCAGTACCCATGTTGAACACCTGCAGCAGTTTGTCAAGAACAACCGTCTGGATGTAGGCTTTGCCTTTGACGGGGATGCTGACCGCTGTCTGGCGGTGGACAAGAACGGCCGCCTGGTGGATGGCGACGGCATCCTGTACCTGTACGGGCGCTTCATGAAGGAGCGCGGCCACCTGACAGACAACACCATCGTCACCACCGTCATGTCCAACTTCGGCCTGTACAAGGCGCTGGATGAGATCGGCATCCAGTACAAGCAGACCGATGTGGGCGACCGTTATGTGTATGAGTGCATGCGCGACAACGGCCACCTGCTGGGCGGCGAGCAATCCGGCCACATCATCTTTGGCAAGTATTCCACCACGGGCGACGGCATGCTCACTGCCATCAAGGTCATGCAGGCAATGATCACAAGGGAGCAGCCGCTGTCCAAGCTGGTGGAGTCCTTTAAAGCCTACCCCCAGATGCTCAAAAGCGTGCGCGTGAGCGACAAGGACAGGGCGCTCAGCCATCCCCGGGTGCAGGAAGCCATCCAGGCTGCCAAGGAGCTGCTGGGGGGCGATGGCCGCATCCTGGTGCGCAAGTCGGGCACCGAGCCCGTGCTGCGCATCATGGCCGAGGCGCATACCGCCCAGGCCTGCGGGCGCTGCGTGGAGGACATCATCACAGCGCTGCAGGAAAACAACCTGATCACGGAGGACGAGTAAATGCTGCGCGTAACGGATTTGTATGACCTGTCCCATTCGCTGGCCGGCGAATGGCTGGCCGGCTTTACCTACCCGCATGAGGCGCTGGAGGGGATCGCCGATTGCATCCGCCGCCTGGGCGCGGGCCTGGACCCAAATGAGTATCACAGCCCCGCGGAAGCGGTCTGGATCCACAAAACCGCCACGGTCGCCCCCTCCGCCGCCATCACAGGGCCCTGCATCATCGGGCCGGGCAGCGAGGTGCGCCACTGCGCCTACATCCGCGGCAGCGCCCTGGTGGGCGCCGAATGCGTGGTGGGCAACTCCACCGAATTGAAAAATGTCATCCTCTTTGACAGGGTGCAGGTGCCTCATTACAACTATGTGGGCGATTCCATCCTGGGCTACCGGGCGCACATGGGCGCGGGTTCCATCACCTCCAACGTCAAATCAGACAGGCAGCCCGTGGTGCTGCGCGACGGGCAGGAGCGGCTGCCCACCCAGCGCAAAAAGATCGGCGCCCTGGTCGGCGACCACGTGGAGGTGGGCTGCAACGCGGTGCTCAACCCGGGCACAATCCTGGGCCGCGGCGCCAGCGTCTATCCAACCGCCAGCGTGCGCGGCACGGTGCCCGAGAACCACATCCACAAGCTGGACGGCTCCATGGTCAAAAGGAGTTAGCCTTTCAGCTCATACTGATGTAAAGCTTGCGCGCATCCAAAGCGGCGGGGGATTTATTGTCCTGCAAGGAAAGAAACCGATGGCGTAGCCTTCGCTACGTTGAGGTCGACTGATACAGCAGGGCGATAAAACCCCAACGCGACGATGCAATAAAGATTGGAATCCGTATGAAGCAATATGATTATCTGACGACCAGGTTCAGCAGCCTGCCGGGTACGTAGATGCATTTGACAAGCTGTTTGCCTTCCAGCAGCGGGGCCACCTGCGCGTGGCGGGCCAGCTCCTCCCCGGCTTCCCTGCCCAAATCCGAGGGCACCATGATGCGCGCGCGCACCTTGCCGTTGATCTGGACGGCGATTTCCACCGCGTCATCCACCAGGTAGGCCTCCTCATAGCCCGGCCAGGCCTGCTCGTGGATGTAGCCGCCAAAACCCTGCGCAAGCCAGATTTCCTCGCAAATATGGGGCGCGACCGGGGACAGCAGCAGCAGCAGCGCCTTCAAATCGCCCGCGCTCACGCTGCCCTGCTCATAAAAGGCGTTGACCAAGGTCATCATCTGCGCGATGGCGGTGTTGTACTTCATGCGCTCATAGTCCTCGCCCACCTTCTTGATGGACTGGTTGATCAGGACGCGCAGCCCCGGGCTGAAAGCGTCCTCAGGCCCTGAGAGCATCTCCTGCAGCCGCCACACGCGCTCCAGGAAGCGCCGCGCGCCGCGCGCGCCGTTCATGCTCCACGGGATAGCCTGATCAAAGGCGCCCATGAACATCTCATACACGCGAAAGGCGTCCGCGCCGATCTCGTCCACCAGGTCGTCAGGGTTGATGACATTGCCGCGGGACTTGGACATTTTCTCGCCGTTCTCGCCCAGGATCATGCCGTGGCTGGTGCGCCTGGCGTAGGGCTCGGGCGCCCTGACCAGGCCGATGTCATGCAAAAAGAGGTGCCAGAAGCGGCTGTAGAGCAGGTGCAGGGTGGTGTGCTCCATGCCGCCGTTGTACCAGTCCACAGGCATCCAGTAATCCAGCGCCTCCTGCGAGGCAAAGGCCCGGCTGTTGTGCGGGTCGCAATAGCGCAGGAAGTACCAGCTGGAACCCGCCCACTGCGGCATGGTATCGGTCTCGCGCCGGGCAGGCCCGCCGCAGCGGGGGCAGGTGGTGTTGACCCAGTCAGTGATGGCCGCCAGCGGGCTCTCGCCCGAATCGGTCGGCTCATAGCTTTCGACATCCGGCAGCAGCAGGGGCAGCTGGTCCTCACCCAGGGGCACCACGCCGCAAACGGGGCAGTGCACCATCGGGATGGGCTCCCCCCAATAGCGCTGACGGGAAAAGACCCAGTCGCGCAGCTTGTAGTTGATCTTGCGCGTGGCCAGGCCGCGCTGCTCCAGCCAGGCGATCATGGCCTCCTGCGCCTGCTTGACCGAGAGGCCGTCAAGAAACCCGGAGTTGACAATCACGCCGTCATCAATCTCGGTATAAGCCTGCTGCGTGACATCGCCGCCGGCCACAACCTCCACAATGGGCAGGGAAAAGGCCTTGGCAAACTCCCAGTCGCGCTCGTCATGCCCGGGCACCGCCATGATGGCGCCGGTGCCATAGCCCATGAGCACATAATCGCTGACCCAGATGGGGATTTCCTTCCCGGTCGCGGGGTTGACAGCCTTCAGGCCGATCACCTCCACACCGGTCTTGTCCTTTTGCATCTCAGCGCGTTCAAAATCGCTCTTGGCCGCCGCCTGCTCGCGATAGGCGCGCAGGTCCCGGATGTTTTCAATCCGCTGGGCAAAGCGCTCGATCACAGGGTGTTCGGGCGAGAGCACCATGTACGTGGCGCCGAACATCGTGTCCGGCCGGGTGGTGAACACGCGCAGCGCCTCTCCGGTGCCCGCAATCGCGAAATCGGCCTCGCAGCCCTCGGAACGGCCGATCCAGTTGCGCTGCTGGGCCTTGACCGGCTCAATAAAGTCCACGGTATCCAGGCCGTCCAGCAGCTTTTGGGCGTAGCGGGTGATGGCCAGCATCCACTGGTTTTTGACCTTGTGGGTCACCTGATGGCCGCAGCGCTCGCACATGCCGGCCACCACTTCCTCGTTGGCCAGGCCGATCTTGCACCGCGGACACCAGTTGATGGGCATCTCGGCCTTGTAGGCCAGGCCATGCTCATACAGTTTCAGGAAGATCCACTGCGTCCAGCGGTAGTAGGAGGGGTCGGTAGTGTCCACCTCCCGGGAATAGTCAAAGGAAAAGCCCAGTCGCTTCAACTGCCTGCGGAAATGGTTGACATTGTCACGGGTGACCTTGGCCGGGTGGACGCTGTTGGCGATGGCATAGTTCTCCGTGGGCAGGCCAAAGGCATCCCAGCCGATCGGATAGAGCACGTTGTAGCCTTCCATGCGGCGCTTGCGGGCGATGATGTCCAGCGCCGTGTTGCTGCGCGGATGGCCCACATGCAATCCCGCGCCGGAGGGATAGGGAAACTCGATCAGGCAGTAGTACTTGGGGCGGCTGGTATCCGGCCGGGCGGCGAAAACCTGATGCTCTTCCCAGAAGGCTTGCCATTTGGGCTCGATACGGGCTGGTTCATACGGCAGATTCGACATAGGGCATCCTCCTTTGCTTACCTGCAAAGTATAGGAGCATGCGGACATTTTGTAAAGCGCAGGCCGGCGGCCAGCGGCGTCCTTGACAGTCAAATCCGGGCTGCCTATACTGATTTCAATCCAGAAAGGAAATGATTATGAAGAAGATCGTATGTTTTCTCCTGGCTGCAACGCTGATGATGGCCGTCGTCCCCGCGCTGGCCCAGGAAGCGCGGGACATCACAGCGGAATGCACGATCACCGTGACGTCAAAGAGCGGTTTGGCCAAACGGCTGTATGACCGCGACTGGAACAGCTACTGGAGCGGGGATACCGGCGCGAAAACCGTCACTATCAAAAGCAAGGAGCCCATGTATGGCCTGTACATCGGCTGGACGGAAGCGCCCCGTAGCTGGGCGCTGGAGCAAAAGGTGGGCGGCAGCTGGGAAAAGACTGTCTTTGAGCCCGCCCCCTTCCAGCACATGTACTATCCCCTGGAAGGGGTGAAGGAGCTGCGCCTCAAGCCCGAAGGCAAGAGCAAAAAGTGGTTTGGCATGGAGGAGATCTTTGTGCTGGGCCAGGGAGAGGTGCCTGCCTGGGTGCAGCAGTGGCAGCTGCCCGACAGCAAGTGCGACCTGCTGGTGCTCTTCGCCCATCCGGATGATGAGGCCCTGTTTTTTGCCGGCGCCCTGCCAACCTACGCCGGCCAGCTGAAAATGGATGTGGTGGCAGCCGTCTTCTCAGCCGGCGCGCGCTACCGCACCAGCGAGCTGCTCAATTCGCTGTGGACCATGGGGGTGCGCAATTATCCGGTCATCGGCCCCTTCCACGACAAGTACTCCACCAGGCTGGAGAGCGCCTACAAGGAGTTCGGCAAGGCCAAGACCCAGCGCTTCGCAGTGGAGCTGTATCGCAAATACAAGCCGGATGTGGTGGTCTCCCACGATGTCAAGGGTGAATACGGGCACGGCATGCACCGGCTGTGCGCCGATTTGGCCCTGTACGCCTTTGACGCCGCGGCTGACGCTGGCAAATACAAGGAATCCGCCGAGGCCCACGGCACCTGGCAGGTCAGCAAGCTCTACCTGCACCTCTACCCCGAGAACCGCGTCACCATGGACTGGGACCAGCCCCTGTCCGCCTTTGGCGGCAGGACAGGGTTTGAGATGGCCGGGGAAGCGTATACGCACCACCGTTCCCAGCACAAGTATGAGCAGTTCAAGGTGGAGCCGCGGGACAGCGCTTATTCCAGCTATGATTTCGGCTTGGCCAGGACCATGGTGGGCCCGGATGTGCTTGGAAACGACTTTTTTGAGAACCTGGACAGCCGGGTGACAGCTCCCTGAACACAGGCGTACAGGAAAACGGCACCCCCGCGGCATCAAGCGCGGGGGCTGTTGTTTCTTTCAGGGCATCCTGCTGATGGGAAGCTTTATTGCAGTTTGAACTCCGCCCAGATCTCCTGATACTTGCTCTCGTACTCGCCAAGGTCCATGATAAACTCGGTCTCGCCCAGGATCTCCGGCGGGATGCGGATGGCGGGGTTGTCCCTCAAATACTCGGGGATGAACTCATAGGCGGTCGCCACCGGGGACAGGTAGTACTGCATTGCCGCGGTATTGCCCGCCACCTGGGAATCCAGCAGGAAGTTCAGCAGCACATGCGCGTTGTCCGGGTGCGGCGCGCTGGCTGAAATCACCAGGGAGTCAATGCCAAAGCCCATGCCCTCCTTGGGGTAGACCACCTTCAGGTTGGGCATCTCGTCCATGGCCAGCAGCACAAAGGGCGTGAACATATAGCCCACGGACACTTCGCCGGAAATCAAGTCGTTGTGCGGCGTGTCATAGTTGAAGGAACGTATGTTGGGGCGCAGCTGCATCAGCTTCTCGCGGGCCTGAGCCAGCTGCCCGTCATCGGTGGTGTTGAAGGAATATCCCAGGGTCTTGAGCGTGATGCCGATGATGTTGCGCGCGTCGTCAATGATGACCACGCTGTCCTTGAGCGCGGGGTTCCACAGGTCCTCATAGCCGGTGATCTCGATGTCCACCCGATCGGGGTTGTAGACAATCAGCGGGGTGCCCGCGGTATAGGGCACGGTGTACTCGTTGTTCTCATCGTAATACTGCCCCAGGAAAGCCGGGTCCAGGTTGGCGTAATTGGGCAGCTTTTCCTTGTCAAGGGGCAGCAGCTTGCCGTCCTTGCGCAGCATGTTGATGGCGTAGTCGCTGGCCAGGATGACGTCGTAATCATTCCCGGTCATCGTCATCTTCAGCAGCATCTCCTCATTGCTGGCAAAGGTGGTGTAGTTTACGCGGATGCCGGTCTGCTCGGTAAAGCGGGCCACAGTGGCGTCATCGATGTAGGTTGCCCAGGAAAAAAAGTTGAGAACCTTTTCCTCCTCGGCGCTTGCCAGGGGCAGGGTCAGGCTGGTCAGCAAGAGAAAAGCCAGCATGACAGACAGCAGTTTTTTCATTTTGTTTTCCTTTCTTGCTCCAATGGTTTGGAGTGTAATATTGATTCAGCGTCCAGCACATCAAAGCCGGACGCGCGGACAAGGCGGTTCATGACCGCCAGGCCCAGTCCGTCCCGGGGCAGCGCCTGCGCGTAGATGCGCTCCACCCCTTCCTCATCCGCCAGGCGCAGCAGGTGAAACAGCCGGTGCGCAGCGCCCCGGGCGTCCCGTCCCAGGCTCTTGAGGCCGGCTGCGCTGTGTCCTTCCAAGACATCGTCCAGCGCCAGCACCCAGGTGCGCTCCCCGGAGCCTGCGGACAGCGCCAGCAAGGCTGCGCGGACGGCCTCCGGGCTGCCCTGCACCAGACTCATCCGGGCGCGCGGAGCGTAGTGCTTGTGCCGCATGCCCGGGGAGGGCGCGCTCTCATCCGCCCTCAGGGCACGCATGGCCGATTCGGCCAGCCTGCACTCCCCGGCCACCATGGCGATCATCTCCGGCGTGACCGCGCCCGGGCGCAAAATGACCGGCATGCTGCCCAGCGCGTCCACCACGGTGGATTCCAGCCCGATCGCGCAGGGGCCGCCATCCAGCACCAGGGGGATGAGGCCGCCCAGGTCCTCCAGCACATGTTTGGCGCGCGTGGGGCTGGGCCGGCCGGAGCGGTTGGCGCTGGGCGCCGCCAGGGGGAAGCCGCAGCGGGCGATCAGCGCCTGGGCTGTCGGATGATCAGGCGCGCGCAGCGCCAGTGTGGACAGCCCGGCGCTGGTCCGGGCGGGCACGGAAGGCTTGCGGCCGACGATCAATGTCAGGGGACCGGGCCAGAAAGCCTCCGCCAGCACCTGGGCGAGGGGGTTCCACTCGCCATAGTCGCGCGCCTGCTCAATATCGGTGACATGCGCGATCAGCGGGTTGTCCCCGGGACGGCCCTTGGCCGCGAACACCGCGGCCACCGCCCCGGCGTCCAGCGCGTTGGCGCCCAGGCCATAGACCGTCTCCGTGGGAAAGGCCACCAGGCCGCCGGATGCCAGAATCCCCGCTGCTTTGATTATACCCTGTTCGTCAGCGGGCAGGCAGGCTGTGTCCATCCAGTCACTCATTCTCACAGGCCCTCCCGCGCATCCTGTCCACAGCGGATACGCGGCTGATGGTCATTTCCCGCGAAGATCCGCGCTGCATTATATACCACAAAAAAACAAGAGACGGCAGGCAAGCCTGAACCGCTCCCAGGGGATAGCCCAAAGTGCCGCTGTCAACCATTTTCTCACCCGCTATGTACAGCAGGTCGGTTCCCTGCAACGACAGTCAGCCTTCCCCGATCGCGTAGGCGGGGGCCTGGCCTCAGGCCGCTGACCCGGGTACCATCAGGTAAGATGTGGGTAAAAACAGTCAACTGGCGCACACTTCAGGTGGTTATCCCTGCGTACCCATCATAGGGGCCCCGGACGGATTTGTCAAGCAGCGCTTAACGTTGGTTTGAACGCGTTGGTTTGAACGCAAACTTGTTGTTTGATGCATAGACTTAAACATCAGTGTGATCAGTGTGCTTGCCCGGCGCGACCTTTTTGTCGTAGAAAAAACCGCAGGCCAGTATGGCATTTCTTTTCAAAGGGCGGTAGACTGTGTGTGCTTCCCGGGAACTGCGCCTGACTTTACAGCAATGGCAAAGGCTGAAGCGGCTTTCCCTGCGTCGGGACACGTCGGTGAAAGCCGCTTTGCGCAGACTCGCAAAGACATAAAGGCAAGAAGGAGAAAATAATAAGCATGCTGGGAGCAATCATCGGTGACATCATAGGTTCGATATATGAACGGAACAACATCAAAACAAAGGACTTCCCCCTGTTTGGCAGAAACTGCTCTTTTACCGACGACACCGTCATGACCGTCGCCACCGCGGAAGCCCTCATGAACGGCGGTGAGGAGGATGATTTCATCGATGCCTACAAAAAATGGGGGCGGATGTATCCCCATGCGGGGTACGGGGCTCAGTTTGCTCATTGGATACAGTCAGCCGACCGCCAGCCCTATCGCTCCTGGGGCAACGGCTCCGCAATGAGGGTATCCCCCTGCGCATGGAACATGAGCTTCGGGTATTATGACCGTGTGGGATTCTGGCCGGCAAACGCCAGAAACAAGGCAATAATTTCAGCCAGGGTCACGCACAGCCACCCCGAAGGAATCAGGGGCGCCCTGACGGTAACAGACGCAATCTTTATGTGCCGCATCTTCAACTGGGGCGGCTGGCATACGCTGAAAAATCCCTTTGAGGCACGCACGATTTCCCCTGAGCAAAGAACGAAGCTCAAGCGTTTTATCGAAACTGAACACGGCTACGATTTGAGCAAAACGCTTGATGAAATCCACCCGGCTTACAGTTTTGACGTAAGCTGCCAAGGCACCGTCCCGCAGGCCATCATCGCTTTTCTTGAAAGCACGGATTTTGAAGATGCCATTCGAAACGCCATTTCCCTCGGCGGTGACAGCGATACGCTGGCCGCCATCACGGGCAGCATCGCCGAAGCCGCCTACGGCATTCCCGATGACATCAAAGAAAAGGCCTTTTCATACCTGGATCGACCGCTGATTGACATGTATCACCGGTGGATAGCGTATTTAAAACAAACGCATTTTGGGATAGGGCGCTGATCCTGACGGCATCAGCCGTAACGCACCTTCACAATAAAAGGATTGCCCCAGATATAGTAGCTGACCTGTATCTCCCTCACAGCATGCGCGTCCCTGCGGGTGAGCAGGTAACAGCGCAGCATCGCCTGGCGCCCGGGCTGGACGTCAATGGAGCTGTTGACATCCTGGCGGTCATATTCCTGCTGGGAAAAGCACAGCACATCACCCGCCAGAGGCACCACCACGGCCTCGAGCATCCGCGCCTCGACAAGGCCGCGGTTGGCAACGGAGATGGTGTATTCCAAGATGACATAATCATCCTCCCCGCCCTGGAGCGCCTTGTCATACACTGTGCCGCGCACAGCCCCGCTGTCCAGCTGGCGCTTCAGGCTGGCAAAGCGGGCGCCATGCTCCTCCGGGGGCAGGGCGCGCACAGCCCGGGCCGTCAGCGACAGCCTGGCATTGGCATAGCCCCACAGCGTGACGCCCACCACCAGCGCCATGAGCAGGACACTGAAGACGGCAAGCTTTTTCATCATTGGCCATGCAGCAGGATCTGGTTGATCTTCTGGATCATTTCAGTATCCTTCAGCCTGAACTGGATTTCCACCCGGCGGCTGGCGTCCATATCCTCCGTGCCGTCAGGCCTGATAATGCGGTCGGAATAGCTGCGCCCCTTGGCGGTCAGGATGGATTGCAGCTTGAGGGCCTGCTGGCTGCTCAGCCCGGGCAGCTGCAGCATATAATTCGCCACGCCCAGCGCGCGGTTCTGGGACAGCCGGAGATTGAACAGGTAACCCCCCCTGGAGTCCGTATGGCCCTCAATGACGATCTCAGCCACATAAGCCTCGTACTCCGGCCGCATCAGCACGCCAAGGTACACGGGCACCAGGCGCGCCAGTTGCTCCCGCCCTTCCGGCAGCAGCACATCCCCGCCGCTTTCAAACAGCAGGCTGCTGTCCAGCATGATATCGCCGGTATCCTTATCGACCTTGACGTTCAGGCTGCTTTGGCTGAAGGCCCGGCTGAGTTCCTGGATGATCTGCGTGCGCACGCCCAGAAGGTCGTCGATCTGCTGTTGCTGCTGGCTCATGGCCAGCTGCATGGCATTCAGGGACTGCTCCTGCGCGACGAGCTGCAATTGCAGCAGCGCCTGCTCGTCCTCCTTGGTCTTCAGGGCGGTCTGGGCGGCGTGCAGCTCGGCCTCCTGCTGCTGCAGCTGGATTTGGATGGAGTGCACCTCCTCCTCCTTGCCCATGAGCTCGGCCTGCGCGGTTTGCAGGTCCGCCTCTTTTTTGACCAGGGAAATCTGAACGCGGTCCAGCTCCAGGCGCTGGTTTTCCAGCTCCCTGGTTTTGATGTCCAGCACGGAGAAGTACTGGTAGATGCTGACCATCAGGGCCAGGATAAATACCAGGAGCAGGCTTGAGAGCATGTCCGAAAAGGAGATCCAGTGGCTGCCGCCATCCCCCCTGGAGATCAGGCGCGTGGGCGCCTTGACGGTACGCATCAGGCCCCCTCCGCCATTCGCTCCGCTGCGGCGGTCGCACGCACAAGCGCCTGGGTCATGTCGCTGAGGGCCTGCTGCACACGGGCAAACTGCTTCAGGTCAGGCGCCTCGCCGCCCTTGTTCATGGCGGCGCCCAAATCGCGCACCATGGCGCCGGTCATCTCGCGCATGTTCTCCTCAAACATCCCGATGGTGCGCCCCAGGCCGGCAGTGATGTTCTCCACGAAGCTGGTATAGCTCTCAGACAGCAGCTTGCCGGAGCGGTTCATCTCATTGGCCACCTCATGCGCGCGGTCGGAAGCGGCATCGGACTGTTTTTCCACCGCCTCCAGCACCCGGCCGGACCAGGCGGCGTACTGCTCCATCATGCGGCCCAGCTCTGCCTGGGAATCCACCAGCGCCTGGTAGCGCTCATTTTGGGTAGTGACACCCCGGTGCATGTCCTTGAGGACGCCCGCGGTCTGCTCCGCCATTTGCGCGGAGGAGGCTTGAGCCCGGGACAGCTCGCCGATGTAGCTGTCAAAGCGGTCCATGACGGTCTTGGTGACCAGGTCAGTCTTCTGAATGCTCTCCAGGATGGTGTCGGCGGCTGCCATGGTGGCGCTGAGGGACTCATGGCTGACGGTCTGCGCCTGATTGATCTGGGAGAGCGTCTTGCCCAACTGCAGGAACTGCCCGCCCAGGGCGGTGTTCATCTGCCCGACAAACTGGTTGACCACATGGTTGAGCCCCTCCACCTGCGCCTGTGTTTCCGAGAGGATGAAATGCTGCATGCTCTGCCCGATCGGCGCGAAGGAGCGCTCCACCGCCTGCCCGATGCCGGACTCCAGCTTCATGCTGATGTCGCCAAAGGCGGCGCTGAGAAAGGCGGCCTGGTCCTCCATATAGCAGGTTTGCCGCACATGCTCATCCAGCGGCCGGCGCATAACCACCTCGGAAAAAGCATGGTTGAAATCATCCATCGCGCCGGTGGCCGCGCCCTGGGCGGAGCGGAAGAAGATGTTGAACAGCAGGGAGCCGACAAGGCCGGCGATGGAGGTCCCATAGGCAAAGGTCATGCCGGAGATCATGGTGTGAATGGAGGACACGGTAGCCTGCGCGCTGTCCAGGTTCAAATTGCCCAGGCCGCGCATCAGTCCGATGAAAGTGCCCAGGATCCCCAGGCTGGTCATCACGCCCGGGATCACCTCGGACAGCTGGAAGTGCGCAAAATCGCGCAGGACGGTCTGGTCGTTGATGTAATCCTCCACATCACAGGACAGCCCGCGCTGGTCAAGCTGCTCAGCGTTGGCCAGGAAGCGCGCCCACTGCTTTTGCATGGGACGCCCCAGATACAGGGTGTCCTGCCAATCCGGCCGTCCGGTCTCATTGGGCTTAAAGACCGCCAGGTTGTGAATGCCCCGGCGAAAAGCGCGCGCGGCGCGCCGCAGGGGAAAGACGCACTTGCCCAGCCCCACCAGAAAGGTGACAAGCACCGCGCCGTAGATCATCAGGTCAATCAGACTGCCGGACAGGGTCTTCATCAGCTCGTTCACATCATCACCGCCTTTGTGAACTGTATTGTAACTTTTATTTATCAGAATTGCAACATTTTGTAATGATTTTAGACAGCGGCCGGACGGGCAGGAGGGTAATACAACGTCTTGCTTGAACGCGCCGGGCGCATCATGTATACTGTGCTGGACATTAAGGCCTTGGGCTGAAAGGCGGTACGCGGTGGTCAAGTTCTCTGAATTTGTGACAGGATTAAACCTGGAGGTCCTCTCTCCCACCACCCGCACGATCCTTGACATCGATTCGGCGGAGTTCAACCGTCCGGGGCTGGAGCTGAGCGGGTATTACGAGCATTTCGCGGTGGAACGGCCGCAGATCCTGGGCAATGCCGAGATGGGCTATTTGATGGGCCTGTCAAAGCAGGAGCGTTACAACAAGCTGGCGGCATTTTTTGAGTATGCCATTCCCTGCGTGGTATTGTGCCGCGGCCACCGCCCGCCGGAGGAGCTGCTTGAGCTTGCCCGGGAAAAGAACATCCCTGTCTTTGGCTCAAAGATGCACACCACCAGCTTTATCGTCAGCGCCATCATGTTCTTAAGCCGCGTCCTGGCCCCGCGCATGACCATGCACGCGGTGCTGGTGGATGTGTACGGCGTGGGCGTGCTGATCACCGGAGAATCCGGCGTGGGCAAAAGCGAGGCCGCTCTGGAATTGATCAAGCGCGGCCATCAGCTGGTGGCCGATGACGTAGTGGATATCTGCCGCGTCAACGAAAACCGCCTGACCGGTGAATCCCCGGAGACCATCCGGTTTTTTATGGAAATCCGGGGCATCGGCATCATTGACATCCGCCAGATGTACGGCATCGGCTCCGTGCTGATGAGCAAGTCCATCGACATGGAAATCCACCTGGAGCCGTGGAATGAACAAAAGGAATACGACCGCCTTGGCCTGGAGGAAAACTATACGACCATCATGGATGTGAAGGTGCCAAGCCTGGTGCTGCCGGTCAAGCCCGGCCGCAACCTGGCCATCATCATCGAGGTGGCCGCCCGCAACCTGAGCCTCAAGCGCATGGGGTATTCAGCTGCCCAGGAGCTGGATAAACGCATGAACGAACTGATGGAAAACGAATAAGCGGTTCCGGAGCGCAGCATGATTTTTATCGGCATTGATCTGGGCGGGACCATGATCGCGGCAGGCGCCATCGACCTGAAGGGAAACATCCTCGCTGAAGCGTCCACCGCCACCATCGCGCAGCGGGACTACAGGGAGATCGTGCGCGACATGGCCGCCTGCGCGCTCAGGGCGCTGGAGCGGTCCGGGCGCGGCATGGACGAGGTGGAAGCCCTTGGCATCGGCATCCCGGGCATCGCGGACAACGCCACCGGCAGGGTGATCTTTTGCACCAACCTGGGCTGGCATGATATCCCGCTGCGCAAGGAGCTGCAAAAATATATCAGCAAGCCTGTCTTTATCGACAATGACGCCACCGTGGCCGGCCTGGCCGAGAGCGTAGCCGGCGTGAGCGCGGGTGTGGCATCCAGCGTTTTCCTGACCCTGGGCACAGGCGTGGGCGGCGGCATCGTCATCAACGGTAAGCCCTGGACCGGCGCGCACGGCGTGGCCAGCGAGCTGGGGCACCTGACCATGGAAATGGACGGCCTCCCCTGCACCTGCGGCAAACGGGGCTGCGTGGAGCAGTATTGCTCGGCGACCGCGCTCATCCGCATGGGGCGCGAAGCCGTCAGCATGCATCCGGACAGCCTGATCCTTCAGCGGGCAGGCAAGCCGGAAAAGATCAGCGGCAAGATCATCATCGACTGCGCCAAAGAAGGCGACCCGCTTGCAGCGAAAGTCTTTGACCGCTACACTGATTACCTGGCGCTGGCCATCAACAGCATCGTTTCCTTCATGGACCCGGAGGTGATTGTGCTGGGCGGCGGCATCAGCATGGCCGGGCAGTTCCTGCTGGACGCCGTCAATGAAAAAATGCCGCGCTACCTGATGTTTAAAACCATGCCCTATGGCCGGGTGGAGCTGGCTGTTCTGGGCAATGGCGCCGGCATCATCGGCGCAGCCATGCTGGGCATGATATTGAAGGAGGGTAAATCCCTGTGAAACCGACCGAAATCGCATCCCTGTACAAACACACGCCTGAGGATGGCAGCGCCGTTCGGGTGAACGGCTGGGTGCGCACGCTGCGCGGCAGCAAGGCCCATGCCTTTGTTGAGCTCAACGACGGCTCCTCCTTTCGCAACCTGCAGGTGGTGGTGGATGAGAGCCTACCCAACTTTGAGGAGGTCATTAAAGCCACGCTGTACACCTCCATTGAGGTGACAGGCCGGCTGGTGCATACGCCGCAGATGAAGCAGCCCTTTGAGCTCACGGCCGACAGCGTGACCGTGCTGGGCCTTTCAGCGCCGGACTATCCGCTGCAAAAAAAGCGCCACAGCTTTGAGTACCTGCGCACGCTGTCCCACCTGCGCCCGCGCACCAACACCTTCTCAGCGGTCTTCCGCATCCGTTCCCTGGCCGCCTTGGCCATCCACAGCTATTTTGCGTCAAAGGGCTTTTTCTATGTGCATACGCCCATCATCACCACCTCGGACGCCGAGGGCGCGGGCGAGATGTTCCGGGTGACCACCCTCGACCTGGATGATCTGCCCAAAACCAAGGAGGGCAGCGTGGATTTTTCCAAGGATTTCTTTGGAAAATCAGCGCAGCTGACCGTCTCCGGGCAGCTGCAGGCCGAGGCCTATGCCCTGGCGCTGGGCAAGGTCTACACCTTCGGACCCACCTTCCGCTCGGAGAACAGCAACACGGCCCGCCACGCGGCCGAATTCTGGATGATCGAGCCGGAAATCGCCTTCGCCGACCTCAATGACAACATGGACCTGGCTGAGGACATGGTGCGCAGCGTGATCGCCACCGTCATGGAGCAGGCGGAGGACGAGCTGCGCTTCCTCAACCAGTTTGTGGACAAGGAGCTGCTGGCCAGGCTGGAGCTGGTAAAAAACAGCGAGTTCGGCCGCGTCACCTATACCGAAGCCATTGAAATCCTCAAAGCCTCCGGCAGGCAGTTTGAGTACCCGGTCAGCTGGGGTATGGACCTGCAGACCGAGCACGAGCGCTACCTGGCTGAGGCGCACTTCAATCGCCCTGTCTTTGTGAGCGATTACCCCAAGAACATCAAGGCCTTCTATATGCGCGCCAACGAGGACGGCAAAACCGTCGCCGCCATGGACCTGATGGTGCCCGGCGTGGGCGAGATGATCGGCGGCAGCCAGCGCGAGGAACGCTATGAGCAATTGTTGAAGCGCGTCCGTGAGATGGGCCTGGCGGAGGAGGAATACGCCTGGTACCTGGACCTGCGCCGCTTCGGCACCGCCAAGCACGCCGGCTTCGGCCTGGGCTTTGAGCGCTTTGTCATGTACCTGACAGGCATCACCAACATCCGCGATGTGCTTCCCTTCCCCCGCACTGTGGGCCACGCGGAGTTTTAGGGACGAGGAAAGCAGGGAACCTTGGAAACTTTCTTGAAAGAAAGTTTCCAAACCTTCAAAGAACTTTAATAAAAACCGTTATAAAAGCCGTTGCGACCGGTCAACGGCTTTTGTAATTGAAGTCCTATTCCCGTTAAAGTTCTTTTTGCTTCTTTTTCTTTCAAGAAAAAGAAGCGTCCCCTCGACTACGTCCTGTAACCCCTGGGGTTGTTCCTCTGCCAGTTCCAGGCATCGCGGCACATGTCCTCAATGCCCAGCTCGGCCTGCCAGCCCAGCAGCTCCCCGGCCTTTTGCGGGTCCGCGTAGACGGCGGCAAGGTCGCCGGGGCGGCGCGGACCGATGGTGTAGGGCACCTTGACCTGGTTGACCGTTTCAAAGGCGCGCAGGATCTCAAGCACGGAGTAGCCCCGTCCGGTGCCCAGGTTGATGGCCTCGCAGCCGCGGTTGCGCTTGGCGTATTCCAGGGCTTTCAGGTGGCCGCGCGCCAGGTCCACCACATGGATATAGTCGCGCACGCCGGTGCCGTCAGGGGTGTCATAGTCATTCCCATGCACCGTCAGCCTTGCATGCCGGCCCAGCGCGGTCTGGGTGATGTAGGGCAGGAGGTTGTTGGGAATGCCGGCCGGGTCCTCGCCGATGCGGCCGCTTGGGTGCGCGCCGATGGGGTTGAAGTAGCGCAGCAGCACCACGGAAAAGGCGGGCTCCGCCACGCACAGGTCACGCAGGATCTGCTCACACATAAGCTTGGTCCAGCCGTAGGGATTGGTGCAGCCCAAGGCGTCCCCCTCCGCCAGGGGCATCCTGTTGTCCTGCGCGTACACAGTGGCGGAGGAAGAAAAGATGAAGTTGCGCACATGATGGCGCTTCATGCAGCCGGCCAGCGCCAGCGTGCTGCCCAGGTTGTTGGCATAGTAGGCCAGCGGCATGCCCACGGACTCCCCCACAGCCTTGAGCCCGGCGAAGTGGATCACGCTGTTGATGGCATGCGCGCCAAAGACCTTATCAAGGCGGTCCTGGTGGCACACGTCAAAATTATAGAAGGCCAGGGCCTTGCCCGAGAGCGCCTCCACGCGGCGCAGCGCCTCCAGGTCGGAGTTGCGCAGGTCGTCCACCACCACCACGTCATAACCGTTTTCCATGAGCTCCAGGCAGGTATGCGAACCGATGTAGCCCGCGCCGCCGGTGACAAGAATTTCCATCCCCTGTCCTCCTGTTCGGTCTGTGCACATAAAAAAACCCGCGCCGGAAACCGGCACGGGCCTATTATATGGCTATTTGGCGTTTTTGACCATCCCCCAGTAGGTGTCGTAGAGCACCTTGACATCGTTGTTGTCATGGAAGAACTCGCAATTGTCGATGGTCTCCCGGGAAGGATTCAAGGTGGGGTTGCCGGTGTAGTCCTCGCCCATCAGCTCGATCGCGCCGGCGTTGGGGGAGGAATATTCAATATATTCAGCATTCATCTGCGCGATGTCGGGCCGGGACATGAAGTTAATGAAGATATGGGCGTTCTCCGGGTTGGGCGCGCTCCTGGGAATGACCATGCTGTCCACCCAGACGTTGCTGCCCTCCCTGGGCACCACATAGGCCAGGTTCTCATTCAGGTTGATGGCGTACTGTGCGTCGCCCGACCAGACCACGGCCAGGGCGGCCTCGCCGGCCACCATCTTGTCCTTGGTCTCATCCACCTGGTAGGCCTTGACGATGCCCTTTTGCTTTTGCTCGATCAGCAGGTTGGCCGCAGCCTGGATTTCAGCCGGATTTTTGGAGTTGACGGAATATCCCAGGTACTTGAGCGCCACGCCCAGGGCATCGCGCGGGGAATCCAGCATGAAGACCTCGCCCTTGTACTGCTCATCAAACAGCGCGCCCCAGGAATCTATGGGAGCGGACACCTTGGCGGTGTCATAGAGGATGCCCACCGTGCCCCACATATAGGGAACGGAATACACCTGGCCGGGATCATAGCCGGGGTCCTGAAGCCAATCCAGAATCTGATCGGCATTGGGCACCTTGGCATAATCAATGGGCTGAAGCAGGTCCTCCGCCATCATGCGCTCAATGGCGTAGTCGGAGGGAAACACCACGTCAAAGGCGCCCGGGCTGGTACGCACCTGCACCAGCATGTCCTCATTGAGGGTAAAGCGCATGTAGTTGACCTTGATGCCGGTCTCCTGCTCAAACAGCTCCAGGACCTCCTCGGAGATATAGTCTTCCCAGTTGAAGACATTGACCGTGCCTTGCGCCTGCGCGCCGGCAAGGGAGAAGGCAAGCAGGGCAATCAGTACCAGGGACAGCAGTTTTTTCATGGGGTTTCCTCCTTTACTTTGATTCCTTCACCAGGTTGGCACGGCGGTTGACCGCCAGCAGCAACACCAGCAGGGCGACAAACATCAGCGCGCTCAGCGCGTTCATCGTGGGTTTGATGCCCTTGCGGGCCTCGGAGTAAATCAGCGTGGACAGGTTTTGCACCAGCGGGCTGGTGGTGAAGTAGCTGATGGTAAAATCATCCAGGGACAGGGTGAAGGACAGCAGCGCGCCGGTAATGACGCCTGGCATGACCGAGGGCAGGATGACATGGCGCAGGGCGTAGCCCGGCGTCGCGCCCAGGTCCAGCGCGGCCTCATAGCTGAACTTGTTCATCTGCTTCAGTTTGGGCATGACCGACAGGATCACGTAGGGGATGTTGAAGGTGATGTGCGCCAGCAGCATGCTGAAATAGCCGCGGGGAATCCTGGTGAAGATGTACAGCAGCATCAGCGAGATGCCGGTGACGATGTCGGGCATGGTCATGGGGATGTTGGTCAGCGTCATCATGATGCCCTGGGGACGCTTTTGCATGGCGTGGATGCCAATGGCAGCCAGCGTGCCCAGGATGGTGGCAAACAGCGCCGCCAGCAACGCGATGGTGACGGTGATATAAAAGGCGTTCATGATGGAGGCGCTGTTGAACAGGTCAATGTACCACTTCAGCGAAAAGCCCTGCCACTTGGCGCGGCTGACGCCGGCGTTGAAGGACTGGACGATCAGCACGAGGATGGGCACATACAAAAACAGCAGCATCAGGGCCAGGTACCCGCGCTTGAACATCCTGCTCATATCATGGTCCCCCCTTCCCCCTCCGGGTCAAACTTTCTCAGCGTCGTCAGGCTGAGCAAAATCAGCACCATCATGATCAGGCTCAGCGCGCTGCCCACATTCCAGTTGTCCGCGCTCAGGAAGGTGCGCTCGATCAGGTCACCGAACATCTCGGTGTTGCCGCCACCCAATACGCGCGGGATAAAGAAGGTGGTCACGGAGGGCATGAACACCATGGTAATGCCGGAAATGACCCCCGGTAAAGACAGCGGCAGGGTCACCTTGAAAAAGGTCAGCGCAGCGTTGGCGCCCAGGTCCATCGCGGCCTCGGACAGCCTGGGATCCTGCTTGGAAAGCGCGTTGTAAATCGGGAAGACCATAAAAGGCAGGTAGTTGTAGACCATGCCCAGCAGCACCGCCCGGGAATTGTACATCAATTGCATCCGGGGCAGGCCCAGGGCGCCAAGCAGGGTGTTGATCAGGCCGTTGTCCTCCAGCAGGCTCATCCAGGCAATGGTACGCAGCAGAAAGTTCATCCACATGGGGATGATGAACAACACGACCAGGGTGCTGCCCAGCTTGAAGTTGCGGTCAGCCATGAACAGCGCCGCCGGGTAGCCCATCGCCAGGCAGATGATCGTGCACAGGAAAGCCATCCACAGGGAGTAAATCAGGGTGTCCATATTGACATTGCCCCGGGCGATGCCCAGGTCAGCAGGATCAAAGCCCATGTCCAGCATCTGCTTGCGCATCTCGAAGTTACTGTCCCAAAAGGTGCGGAAGTTGTCCAGCGTGAAGGCGCCGGAACGGTCGGTAAAGGCATAATACCCGATCAGCAGCAGCGGGATCAGCGTGAACACCACAATCCACAGGCCGTAGGGAAAGGCGAACAGCGTGCGGCGGATGCCGCGGTTGCGCCTGATGGACAGCGCTATCATGCCGGCAAACGCCGCCAGCCCCAGCAGCATCAGCCAGACCGCCCAGGGCGGGAAGGCCATCGCACTCATGCGGTCTCCTCCTCGGATTGCGTTTCCTCCTCGGATTGCATCTCCTCCTTCGGCATGGGCTTCATGATGTGAATATTGAAGGGAATTACATCCAGCCCCACGGTGGAGCCCTCCGGCTGCATCACGGTGGAGTGCACCTTGAAGCGCATCGCGCCGGAATCGATGATCATCTCATAATGGACGCCCTTGAACAGCACGCTGCGCACGATGCCTTTGAGCCGGCCCTCGTCCTCAGGCACAATCTGCAGGTCCTCCGGGCGTATCAGCACATCCACCGGGGCATTGCTGCCAAAACCCTTGTCCACACAGGGAAAGTCCGCGCCGCAGAAATTGACCAGGCAGTCGTGCACCATCTCGCCTCGGATGATGTTGCTCTGACCGATGAAGTTGGCGACAAAGGCGCTCTTGGGCTCGTCATACACGTCCTTGGGCGTGCCGATCTGCTGGATGTAGCCGTCCTTCATGACCACGATGATGTCCGACATCGTCAGCGCCTCTTCCTGGTCGTGGGTCACATAGATAAACGTGATGCCCAGCATCTGCTGCATGCGCTTCAATTCAAGCTGCATTTCCTGGCGCAGCTTGAGGTCCAGCGCGCCCAAAGGCTCGTCCAGCAGGAGCACCTCGGGCTCGTTGACCAGGGCGCGGGCAATGGCGATGCGCTGCTGCTGCCCGCCGGACAGGCTTTCCACGCTGCGCTTGCCGTAGGAGCGCAGGTTGACCAGGGCCAGCATCTTCTCAACCTTCCGGCGGATCTCATCCCTGGGGCGCTTAGCCACCTTCAGCCCGAAGGCGATGTTCTCATACACGTTCAGGTGCGGAAACAGCGCGTACTTCTGGAACACGGTGTTGACCTTGCGCTTGTAGGGAGGCAGGTCCGTGATGTCCTGTCCGTCAAACAGCACCCGTCCGGTGGTGGCCCTTTCGAAGCCGCCGATGATGCGCAGGGTGGTGGTCTTGCCGCAGCCGGAGGGCCCCAGCAGGGTGACAAACTCATTTTTGCGGATGTACAGGTTGATGTCCGACAACACCCGCACCCCGTCATATTCCTTGGAGATGTTTTCCAGGTTGATCAGCCGTGGTCTTTCTTGCATCATAGCCTCCGGTGAGGGTCGTACACAGGGGTCAGAAGGTGGGCGGGGTGGACGTCCACAGGAAGCGCGCCTGATGCTTTCCCGGGTTTGTCACATGGTGCGGCGCGTCCGGGTGCAGGCAGAAGCTCTCACCCCGGGAGAGCTGATGAGGCACGTTCCCGATATAAAGGACGATCTGCCCGGAGAGCACATAACCGAACTCCTCCCCGTCATGGGCCGGAAACTCCGCCGTACGGCCGCCAGGCCCCAGGGTGACCAGAATGTGCTCCATGCGGTTCTTCTGGGCATTGGGCACCAGCCACACGATGCTGCCGCGCAGCAGCTCGTCGTCCTCCTTTTCAAACATGTCCGAACGCGAATAGACGATTTTTTCCTGCGGGGCCTCGCTGAAAAACTGCTTCAGCGTGGTGCCCAGGCATTCGATCATGTCCGTCAGCGTAGCAATGGAGGGCGAGGTCAGGTTGTTCTCCACCTGGGAAATAAAGCCCTTGCTCAGCTCGCACCGGTCGGCCAGGTCCTCCTGGGTCAGGTTGCGTGACAGCCGCAGCGCACGCAGGGTAGCGCCAATATCCATAATATCCTCCGGCCAGTAAGTTTAGCGTTTCTAAACTTTACGGCAAGCAACATTAAACCACCCAACCGGCGGCTTGTCAATATTATTCTATGGCCTTGTGTAAATTATTTCATGCGGACCGCCCGATCATCAAGGATCTCAAGGGTTTTTGGGCGTCTTTGAAAAATTGTTCCGGGTTTGCGCCACGCGCCTGGCCAACTGCCGCAATCCTGCAAAAAAGCTTCCCAAACCAGGGAAGCTTTTTGATGCGTCAAACGCCCGGCCTGTCCCTACATGCGGAACCAGACATAGCTGGTCGCCAGGTCCAGGTCATACAGGGTCAGCTGATAGCCTTCCAGTTCAAAATAATGATACAGCTCATTGTTGCTGGTGACGCTCAGGGGCATGGCGGAAGCCGGCACGCCGATGATCGAAACCATGACGCCACCGTTGGTGGTGGTGGCCCGCAGGTTGTTTTCCTGGATGTACTGCTCGTACCACTGCGGATGAAAGGGGTTGGGCCCGTCATGGATCACCAGGGGATAGCTGAGATAATCCTTCAGCTCCGGCGCGTTCTCCGCCGTGAAGCCGTAATCGGCCAGGGTGCCGATGTACATCATGATATGACGCGCGCGGATCTTGGCCACCAGGAAATCGCCCACAACCAGGTGCTTGTGCAGTTCTTCGGCAGGCAAATCCTTGATGGGCAGATGGTTCTTGGCATACTTGACGTAGTGTAAAATCATGGAGGACAGCTTGTCATGCTTGGGCTTGCCCACCTCGCTGTTGATCCACTGGGTAAAGCCGGAGCAGTCAAAGCCGTACACATACTGTTGGTTGGTCCGGTAATACCTGGTAGTCTCCATCGGCTTGCGCAGGGTCATCAGGTATTTGGTATCCTTGCCACCAAAGAAATACGGCAGGCCATACTTGTAGCGCGCCTGAATGTGAGCGCCGGTCAGCTCATTGTAGCGCTCAAGGAAGATATTGCCTTCCTCGATCATGGAAAAAGCCGCGTCCAGCTCCGGCAGGCGCTCCACCAGGGCAGACGCTGACAAGGACCCGGCCAACAGGCCCAGGGCAAGCAGCATGAGCATCATTCTTTTCATCGTAACAGAACCTTTCCCAAATGTGTGTATGCTTTACGGCACAATCAGGTCGATGCCGGTCGGTGTCAGGGAATACCTGCTCTTTGAGTCGCCGTGTCCCAGCTGCCCGAACTTGCTGATGCCGGCGGACAGCAGGGAACCATCGCCGGTCATGGCCACCACAAACAGGCTGCCGCCCATCACCAGCACCACATCGCTGTCCCAGGCCTTGCCCGGCAGCACCCCCTGGGACGCTGCAGAACGGTAGCCATGCCCCAGCTGCCCATAGCTGTTGTTGCCCCAGGACCAAAGGGCACCTCCCTCCAAAATGGCATAGGTCTGCGAGCTGTAGGCAGCCACGGAGACCACCTTGCCTGGCAGATCCACGCTGGCGGGCTGAGTGGTCAGGACGCCGCCGGTGTCATAGCCCAGCTGGTGCATGTCGTTGCGGCCCCAGGTCCACAGCACGCCCTGCGTATCCAGCAACACAACGCTGGCGCCACAGGCGTCAAGCGCCGCGATGTCAATGCTACCGTAATCGACCCTGACCGGGCTTGTAAAGTCCGTCTTGCGCTCCGGCGAGAGCTGGCGGAACTCGTTGTCGCCCCAGCCCCAGAGCGTGCCCTGCGCGTCCAGCGCCAGGGAGAACTTGCCGCCGGCCGCGATGCTGACAATGTTTTCCAGCGGCAGCTTGTAGGGGGTAAGGGCGTTTTTGCGGTTCCCGTTGCCCACCTGACCGCGGTTGTTGCGGCCCCAGGCATAGACCTCGCCCGCCTGAGTAAGCGCCAGCACATGGCCAAAACCGGTTTTGAGGTCATTCAGGTCAGCCTCCAGGGGCATCAGCACATGGGTCTTATGCGGCGTGCCCTTGACCCCCAGGGACAGGTAGCTGTTGTTGCCCGCGCCCCAGAGGCTGTTGTCCCTCATCCACAGGAAGCTGTAGTCGGAGGCGGGCACAATGTCCAGAATCTGAGCGGTATCCAGTTCCGCCCGGGGGCTTTTGAACTCCCTGACCTCAAAGGACTGGCGCAGGCTGCCGTTGCCCAGCTGGCCGTATTGGTTGTCGCCAAAGACATAGATCCTGCCCCGGTTGTCCCGCGCGTAGGCAAAGCTGCCGCCGACAGCCAGGATCACCGGCTCGCCGGACTGCACGGGGTAGGTCACCGCCGTGGCGGTGGAGCTGAAGGCAAGGGCCAGTGCCAGCAAAAAAATCAATCGTTTCACGCGGGTTTCCTTTCCATCTGTCTCCAGGTCATCAGCGCCAGGGCGTACAGGGTGGCGGCAAAGACCAGGTATATGGCCGGCTTGGGATAATTGGTCTTGTCCAGGGCAAATTCACACCCGATGCACACTCCGATCAGAACCAGGGTGCACAGCCCGCGCAGCGCCAGAAGCGCAGCCGGAACGCCCCGCTTCCTTTGACGCAGGAGCACATAAAGCGTTGTGCCTGAATAAATCAGTATGTACCCGATCTGGGTGACCCGGGCAAAGATAAAGACAAACAGGGCATCAAGGCGCAGGCTTTCAGGGATGATTTGCGGGATGCATAAAAAAATCAGTGCGAACACAGCCCTGAAGCCTTTGCCAGCCAGCCCCCTGCGCCACAGCGCCAGCGCCAGGAAGACGGCCAGCGCCAGCAGGGCGGACAGAAAGCTGACGGACAGCACCCTCTCCCCCATGTCATTCTCCAGGCTGAACGGGAAAATCTGCAGGAAGGGCGCCTCCACGATCTCCCCCTGGCCCTTGCCGCTCAGGGGCTCCAGCAGCCGCGCCAGCACAAACATCAGCACAGCGGGCGCTGCCGCCTGGTCCAGCAGGCTGACCATCTGGCTTCGCGTGACTCTGCTCACCAGAAACGCGGCCGTCAGGACGCCTGAGATGACGCCGATCACGCTGAAGCCATGGGGCTCAGGGGTAAAAAAAGCGGACAGGCCACTATATTCGCCCAACTCGTCAAAAAAGATATCATCCCGTCTGTTCAGGGCATAGATCAGGCGCCCCAGAAACAGGGAGATCAGCACCGCCGTCGCCAGAAAGGCGATGATCCTCCCTGTCGCCATCCCCTCCCGCCGGGCCTGGCGGCAAAACAGGGCCATGCACAGCAGCAGGGCAAGAAAAAGGCCCGCCCAGTATGCTGGCAGGGGAAAAGCCGATTCGGCAAAAAGATACAGCGGCTCAGTCATTGGGCATCAGGGTGGAAAAATAAATGATGTCGCTGAGGAAACGCTCAATCTCCGGGGAGTTGACCTTGGTGTACAGCAGCCCTTCTTTGCCGTCCTTTCTTTGCTGCTTGAACACCAGGGTGGTGCTGTTGCCGCCGTCCAGGTTAAACGCCAGGGAGCAGCCGGTGGGTGAAAACTTCAAGCTGAGCTCCTCCACCAGCCGGGCCAGCTCAGGGATGGTCATGCCCCTGCTGCCCTTGCTCTGGGGGCCGGCCGTGGTCACCAGCAGATACTCCAGCTCGCCCAGCTGGGCGATGGCAGCGCGCTGGGTCTTGTTCTGCGCGCCCACCTCGCCATTGCGGTAATCCGGCGCGATCACGCAGACGCCGTCCTCCACAAGCACCGGCCCAAAGCAAAAGACCTGGTACATCTCATCCTGATGCCGGGCGTAATACTCCTGGTAATCCTGCTTGGTACACTGCTTGATGGCTGAGAAATTGCCGGACTTGTCGATGATGAGCACATCCATGTTGCCCCGGGCGATGTTGCGCACCTGATGGGTCATGCGCATGACCACCTGGCATTTATCGGACTTGGTGTAGTAATCGCCGTTGAGCGCGACAACCGCGTCCACTGCCCTGGCCACCAGGCGCCCCCTGGCGGTCGAGGTGCTCTTGAAGGTCGCCCTGGGCGAGTTCACAAGGCCGGCAGGCGCTGTGCGCAGCTGGGAGATGTCGGAAATCCTGACATGGGCATAGGTATAGTCGGTATCAGCCGCGTGACCGGAAAAAATCTCCACCCGGATGGTATCATCCTCATACAGGGTGTCGGACAGGTAATGCTCATCCCGAGGAGCGGGGCCGCCCTGGAAGGTGTCCAGCGGCAGGGTTGGAAAAGCCTGCTCCGCCCCTGCCCCAAGTGAGCAGGCCAGCAGCAGGCACATCAGGATAAGAGCCATCTGGTGGAATCGACCGCGCATCGGAAACCTCCGCATTGTTAAGAATCTCAAGACTTTTTACAGTGTATCAAGCCCGCCTGCATCCGTCAAGGCATCGGGGCGCCATGGCCCAAGTTGACAGCGCAGGCGGGATATGCGATATTTGCGAAGGATTCCTCACCGGTTTGAGAAGGACAGGTACGATGATGAAGAAACTGATTTCACTTGTTTTGATCGCCCTGCTGGCAAGCCTTTCCCTTTGCGCAGCCGCCGGGGAGCAGGTGATCACCCTGACTGTCCTGGGCGATACGCTGTTTGGCAGCAACGACCCGGTCAGCACCAGGGAATACGCCTTTCAGCGCTATATTGAGCAATACGGCGCGGATTATCCCTACCGTGAGCTGCAGCGCCTGATCGGCAATGATGACATCACCCTGGTCAACCTGGAAAATGTATTCAATGACGATGCCCCGGCGTCCAAAAGCCGCTATGCTTTCAGGGGCCCTGTCAGCTATGCGACCCTGCTGCCCGCCAACAGCATTGAAGCGGTCAACCTGGCCAACAACCACATTGGCGATTACGGCCAGGAAGGCTATGACAGCACCATCGCCGCCCTGAAGGAACACAATGTCCTCTTCAGCGGCTGCACCGAGCATGGCAACCACTACGCCGTCTGGGAAAAGGACGGTATCAAAATCGGTTTTGTGGGCGTGCTGCCGATGTATTACAAGGACCACGCGAAAGAGGTCAGCAATTGCTTTGACGCCCTGCGCCAGGCCGGCTGCCAGGTCATCGTAGCCTCGGTGCATGCCGGGATGGAATACCGCGCCACCCACGGCGACATGCAGGTGCGCTATGGTCGGATTCTGCGAAGCTTGGGCGCGCACCTGGTCATCGGCCACCATCCCCACGTGCCGCAGGGCGTGGATGTGACCCAAGGCGTCACCCACCTGTATTCCCTGGGCAATGGCGCCTTTGGCGGAAACACGGGCGTGGATGAGAAGCTGCACAACATCACCGGCATCGCAGCCCAGTTCGCCCTGCACTTCAAGGACGGCGTCTACCAGGGCCACCAGATGACCATCTGGCCCATCCACATCAGCGGCACCCAAAGCCACAACAACTACCAGCCGGTGCTGGTGGGCGGGGAGGATGCCCGCAAGGTGATGGCCCGCGTTCAGAAGGACTCCAGGATCAAGCTCAACCCCTATGTGGACGGCCAGGGCGCCGTGCAGGACTTTGTGCCCTGGCAGCCATAACAGCAGACCCTTTTAGATAAAGCAAAAGCCGCTCCCGGGAGAACGGCTTTTGCTTTGCGCATTGTCAGGAATACGGAGGAATCAATCCTCGTCTTCCTCTTCCTTCTTGGCGGCGTCGACAATCTTCTTGGCGACATCGGCGGGCACTTCCTCATAGCGCTCAAAGCTCATCGTGAAGGAGCCGCGCGCCTGGGTCATGGAGCGCAGGTCGGTGGCGTATTTGAACATCTCGGCCTGGGGCACTTCGGCCACCACCTGCTGCATGCCGTCCACCTGGTTCATGCCCATGATGCGGCCGCGGCGCTTGTTGATATCGCCCATGATGTCGCCCATGTACTCGTCGGGCACCAGCACCTTGACGTGCATGATGGGCTCCAGCAGCGCGGGGCTGGCCTCCTGGCAGCCCTTTCTGTAGGCAATGCGGGCAGCGGTCTTGAAGGCCATTTCAGAGGAGTCCACCGAATGGTAGGACCCGTCATACAGTTTGGCGCGCAGGCCCACCATGGGGTAGCCCGCCAGCACGCCCTTGACGATGTTCTCGCGCAGGCCCTTTTCCACCGAGGGGATGAAGTTGCGCGGCACCACGCCGCCCACCACAGCGTCCACAAACTCGAACTCGATCGTGGTATCGCCGATCGGGGAGAACTCAATCCACACGTCGCCGAACTGGCCATGGCCGCCGGACTGCTTCTTGTGGCGGCCCTGGGCGGATACGGTCTTGCGGATGGTCTCGCGGTAGGGCACCTTGGGATCCTCCAGCACGGCGGTGGCGCCGAACTTGCTGGCCAGCTTGGAACGCACCACATCCAGGTGCAGCTCTCCCTGACCGGACAGGAGGGTCTCGGTGGTCTCGGCGTTTTTCACGATCTGGATGGAGGGGTCCTCCTCCTGCAGGCGGGCCAGGCCGGTAAAGACCTTGTCCTCCTCACCCTGCTTGCCGGCATAAACTGCCTTGGAGAAGCAGGGCTCTGGAAAATCGATGCCCGGGAAGCGCACAGGGCTGTTCGGATCGCACAGGGTGTCCCCGGTCACGGTGACATTCAACCTGGACAGGGCGCCGATGTCCCCTGCGTTGAGCACGGGCACATTGGTCTGCTTCTTGCCGCGCATCACAAACAGCCCGCCCGCCTTTTCGGCCTTTTCCTGGCTGGCGTTGTACAGCGCGGTGCCCGGGGTTAGCGTGCCGGAGGTGACCTTGACCAGGGACAGCTTGCCGACAAAAGGATCGGCCACGGTCTTGAACACGAAGGCGGAGAAAGGTTCCCCGTTGTCGCAGGTGCGGGTTTCAACCTCGCCGGTCTTGGGGTTGACGCCTTCGGCGACGCGTCCGGCGGGGGAGTTGAGATAATCGGCCATCATGTCCAGCAGCTTGGCCACGCCCACGCCGCTCCCGGCGGATACCGCCACCACCGGCACGATCCTGCCAGCCTGCATGCCCTTGCGGAAGCCCACCAGGATGTCCTCATGGCTGAGCTCGCCTTCCTCGAAATATTTCATGAGCAGGTCGTCATCCGCCTCGGCGGCTGCCTCGGTGATCTCCTCAATATAATGCGCCACGGCGTCTTCCAGCTCCGCGGGCACCGGCACTTCCTTGAGGGCTTTGCCCGCGCCCTCAAAGGCCTTGTTCTCCAGCAGATTGACCACGCCCTTGAACTTGGCAGCGCTGCCGATGGGCGCGATCAGCGGGACCACGCTGGTGCCGTACCGGTCGCGAAGGCCTTGAAGCACCTTGTCAAAATCGGCATTCTCACGGTCCATCTGGTTGATAATGAACATGCGCGCGCAGCCCTGTTTGGTAGCCGCGTCCCAGGCCTTCTCGGCGCCGACGGACAGGCCGCCCACGGCGGACACGACGATGCCCACGGTGTTGGCCACGCGCATGGGGCCGATGGACTCGCCGATAAAATCGAAGTAGCCCGGCACGTCGATCAGGTTGATCTTGACATTCTTCCACTCCACAGGCGCCATGGCCGCCGAGATGGAAATGCCCCGCTTGGTCTCTTCGGGGTCATAATCGGTGGTGGTGCTGCCATCCTCCACCTTGCCCTGGCGGTCGATATTGCCGGCAGCGAACAGCATTGCCTCCGCCAGAGTGGTCTTGCCCTCGCTGCCATGTCCCATCAAGGCGATGTTCCTGAGATCCTTTGTTAAATATTCAGCCATGTAATACTCCCCCCGGTTTCATTTGCGACCCTTCGCATTATGCTTACAACGGATAATACTTTACCATATCCTCCGGCCTGTGACAAGCCGACGGGCAGGTCAGTTTCCCTGCCCCGGGTTGTAGATAGAAATGGTACTACATCACAAGACCGAACCCAATTTTACTCCTTTGAACCAAAGTAGTATTCAAGATGATCTAACCAATCGGTATCATTTGTTTCTATTGCTCGTTTCTTCGCCGAGAGCACCGCATTACTCAGTACTTCCGGTGGAAGCGATCTCAGTCTATCGGCAATAATCTCCGTGCCTGGCCAATTCGCATCTTGAAACCATGCCATTAAGTTATTCATTAGCAACTTGATGGTGTCATTTGACAAACGCGCTAAGATTATTGCGCAATTCTGCCAGGAATCCCTCTTCCCATAAGGGAGAATAAGTGAGTTCCAATCAAAATCATCAGTGCTCAGTATTTGACTAATTGCTTCATTTTGCACTGAAATCGGCATTTTCCAGCTCAGCTTGTCTACAATGCTGATTGCCATAATCACGGGCCTCCCAAAATTGCAATTGTATATAGCAAAACGATGAACGCGCGTGGGAATCATGAAGAAGTAAAAAGCAGGTCAGTTTCCCTGCGCCCGGGATTTCGCATCCTGGCGCGCGGCCAGCTCCTGCACGGCGAAGGAGGCCACGTCAGAGGCATAGCTGCCCGGGCCGAAGCCCGCGTCATAGCCCAGCTCCTTGGCCAGCTCATGGGTGATGCGCGCGCCGCCGCACAGCAGCAAAAAACGTCCGCGCAGCCCCTCGGCCTCCAGCAGCTCCACCAGCTCCTCCAGGTTTTTCAGGTGTATGTCCTTCTGGGTGACCGTCTGGCTGACCAGCAGCACATCAGCGTTGACCTCCAGGGCCTTGCGGATCAGCACGGCGTTTGGCACCTGACTGCCCAGGTTGTAGGCGCGCACGCCCTCATAGCGCTCCAGGCCGTAATGCCCGGCGTAGCCCTTCATGTTCATGATGGCGTCTATGCCCACCGTATGCGCGTCCGTGCCGGTGGAGGCGCCCACAAAGACGATCTCGCGCCCCAGCCGCTCACGGATGAAGGCCTCGACCTGCGCCATGGTCATGGCCTGCGTTTCCACCTGGTGCACCTCCACCTGCTCAGGATTCACCGAAAAGGGGACCATGCCGTACACCACATAAAAGCTGAAGCCCTCGCCCATCTGCTCGCAATGCGCCACCTCGGGGTTGGGCAGGCCCATTTGCCGGGCCAACTCCTTCGCGCAGGCGATGCCATGGGCGCCGGCATCCATGGGCAGGGTGAAGGACAGCTGCACCTTGCCGTCATTGAGTGTGTCTCCATAGGGCCTGATGCTCATAAAAGCGCCTCCCTGATATGATCCATCGCCGGGTTGCAGTACCCGGGATGCTTTTCCAGCACGCCATCCAGGCCCTTGCCGCCGTCGCGCCGGCGCTTGACATCCGCGAACACGCCCTGCTCCAGCGCGTCAAACAGCGAGCTCGCCGCGATGTTCCGCAGCAGCGCAGCCGCCTGGCGCAACACCGTCTGCGCGCGGGTCTGGATCAGCCCGCCTTCCTTAAAGGAGATCTCGTCCGCGAAATGCCGCAGCGCGGAATGCACCATGCGCGCGTTTTTAATGGCCAGGTGGCGGTCGGACAGGAAGGGGGTATGGATGGCTTCGGTCATCATGGCCAGCAGGTGGATGGATTGCCCGGTCATGGCGGTGGCGGCGTTGAAGAGGGTATCCACCGCCTGGGTCTGGAAAATGTTGCCGGTGGAGTGCTTGGTGGGCGGCATGTACTTCAGCGGCGCTTCCGGGAAGATCTCCCGGGCCATCTGCGCCTGGGCGATCTCCAAAAGGAAGCTGTCCTCCATCTCCGGATTGATCTCAAAGGCATGGCCCAGGCCCATCTGCTTTTCAGGCATGCCGGCCAGCAGCGCGAAACGCTCGTTGATGAACTGGGAAGCCAGCACCGTATGCGCGGCCTCCACGGCATCGGCCGTGGTCAGGTAGTTGTCCTCGCCGGTGTTGATGACGATCCCGGCCAGCGCGTTGAGCGAACGCGAGAAGTACTGGTCCACAAAGGTGCGCTGCATATTGATATCGCGGAAAATGATGCCGTACATGCTGTCGTTGAGCATCATGTCCAGCCGTTCCAGCGCGCCGATCGCCGCGATCTCGGGCATGCACAGGCCCGAGGCGTAATTGACAAGCTGGATATAGCGGCCGCAGGCCGCCCCCGCCTCGTCCAACGCCTGGCGCATGATGCGGAAGTTTTCCTGGGTGGCCATGGTGCCGCCGAAGCCCTCGGTGGTCGCGCCATAGGGCACATAGTCCAGCAGGGACTGGCCGGTGGAGCGGATGACCGCGATGATGTCCGCCCCGGCTGACACGGCGGAACGGGCCTGCTTGACATCCTCATAGATGTTGCCCGTGGCTACGATCACATAGACCTGGGGTTCCCGGTGATTTGAGCGCGCCAGCTGCTCCTCGCGATAGCGCCGGTTGCGCGCGATGCGCTCAAAGGAGGCGGACAAATATGGCGCCAGGACGCGGGCGGTCCGCTCCCGGTCCGGCAGGGGATGTCCCAGCAGGCCGGCCTGCCCGGCCAGGTAGGCCTCGCAAAAACCCGGCAGCGGAAGCCCGCTGGCCTCAAGGGCGCCGGCCAGGTAGGCGCTGATGCCCAGGGACAGGTCGCCGTCCTTTCGCACCTCCTCTACCATCAGGTTGGGCAGGGGCACCTCAAAGTCATCCACGCCGTCCACGCCCATCAGCCGCAGGGCGGAGCGCTCCACGGACACGGTGGTGTGCCGGTCGATCATGGACTGCACCTCCAGCGCGATGGTGTTGGCGTCTTCGCGGCACTGGGCGATCAGCGCCCGGTCCAGTTTGAGCTTGTCGGTCATCAGTTCATATCCTCCGCGACGTTGATCAGGGGGAGGTCGGTCACCCCGCGCATGGCCTGCCTGAAGGCCGCGCTGTCAAACCGGTGGCCGGCGGGTGAATACGGGTTGAGGGCCACGAAGGCCAGGGTCAGGGGGCGCAGCACACGGATGCCCCGCCCCAGGCGAAACAGCCGGCCCAGGGCCGCGTCGCTCATGACCAGCGACAGCGCGCTTTGCACGATCAGCCCGAAGGCCTGTTCATTCCGCCTGGCCACCAGGGCGTCCGCCAGCGCGGTATCCAGGGCGCCGGGCAGGTAGAGCCAGCAAGCCCCGGCGGGCACCGCATCCAGCAACGCCGCCGGCTTGCCCAGGGCGCTGGCGCCCGCCAGCGCTGTATAGCGTCCCTGATGATCCAGCCAGCCGGGATTGGCCTGCGCCGGCAAGGCCTGCCAGGCCTCCGGCACGCCGGGCAGGGCGAAGCGGCGCAGCGCCAGGCCGGCCGATTCAACCACCCTGCTTTGGAACGGGGAGGCGTGCGCGCCCACCACATATACCATGGCCTGGGCTGCCGCGGCATGGGACTGGCGGGCGAAGGCGCCGTCAATGAACACCTTGTCCGCGCCCAGGCGCAGCAGGCTGTCCCGCACCGCGGCCATGCCCTCCACCGTGGAGGGGCCGCCCAGCAGGCAGTTGCCCGGCCGGGTCACGGAAGCGACCAGGATCTCCCCCAGCCCGGTGCGGATGCCGGTGCGCGCGGCCACCCGGGCCCGCGCCTCGCTTTGCGCCAGGCAGTCCTCCGCCGTGGCCAGCAGGCTGCCCGCCGGCAGAAAGACGCGCGGCTTGGGCAGCCTGCTGACCGTGTCAAGCTCCTCCCCGTCCAGGCCAATGGAACTTACCCCCAGCCGGGCCTTCGGATGGGCCGCGATCAGGGCGTTGAGCACGGTGGTCTTGCCGGCGTTTTTGACGTTGCCCGCGATGCACAGGGACTGCCAGGGCGCGCACAGCGCTGTCAGGGTTTGGATGCGCGCTCCCTTCTGCCCAGCTCCTTGGGCTCGATCGCCAGCTTCTGGCCCGACAGCAGCTGGGCCACGCCCTCGCGCGGGGTGGCCTTTCGGCAGGCCTCGCAGCGGCAGACATCGTTGTATTCGTCCGGCTCGGTATAGGTGGTGATGACGCCCTCGTAATTGCGCAGCACGGTGCGCGAGGGCGAGGTGGACAGCACATAGTTGGGCATCACCGGGATCTTGCCGCCGCCGCCGGGCGCGTCCACCACGAAGGTAGGCACGCAAAAGCCCGAGACATGGCCGCGCAGGCCCTCAATGATCTCGATGCCCTTGCTGACCGGCGTGCGGAAATGCTCAATGCCGGTAGACAGGTCGCACTGATAGAGATAGTAGGGCCGCACGCGGATGGCCGCCAGGCGGGTGACCAGGGCGCGCATGATGTTGACACAGTCGTTGACATTGCGCAGCAGCACGCTCTGGTTGCCCAGCGGGATGCCCGCGTCCGCCATCTTCGCGCAGGCTGCGGCGCTTTCCGAGGTGATCTCGTTGTAATGGTTGAAATGGGTATTGACCCAGATGGGATGGTATTTCCTGAGCATGCCCACCAGATCATCCGTGATGCGCTGGGGCATGACCACCGGCGTGCGCGTGCCGATGCGGATGACCTCCACATGGGGGATCGCCCGAAGCTGGGAAATGATGCTCTCCAGCTTGTTGTCCGAAAGCAGCAGCGCGTCGCCGCCGGAGAGCAGCACATCGCGTATTTGCGGGGTGCGGCGGATGTACTCAATGCCGTCCTGCACGCGTTTGGACGGCAAATCGCTGTCCTTTTGCCCGGCAAAGCGCCGCCGGGTGCAGTGACGGCAATACATCGCGCACATGTCCGTCACCAGGAAAAGCACGCGGTCCGGGTAACGGTGGGTCAGCCCGGGCACCGGGGAATCCTTGTCCTCATCCAGGGGGTCCAGCATGTCATTGGGTCCGACATGGGTCTCCGCCAGCGTGGGGATGCACTGCAGGCGCACGGAATCCTCGGGGTTGTCAGGGTTGATCAGGCAAAGGTAATACGGCGTGATCGCGATGCGGAAGCGCAGCAGCACCGCGTGGATGTCCTCTATTTCCTTTGGGCTCAGATCGATATACCTGGCAATGTCCTCCGCTGTGGTCAGGCGGTTTTTGACCTGCCAGCGCCAGTCGGCCCACTGGGCGTCCGTCACCCCGGGAAAATACCTGGCCCTGCGCTGTTTGTATTCTTCGTTGGTAAAATTCATGGCGCTATTCCTTTCCGCCATAGCGGCTTAAAAACAAAGCCGACAGGCCGGGATGGTTCCTGATCAGATCAAGGGTAAACTCCGCATGTCCGGGCGTATAGCCGTTTCCGATCAGCATGCGCGCGTTGCTGGCCACGCCCTCCGCCCCCAGGGCGGCCTTGGCGAAATTGGTGGCCATTGAAAAGAAGTATGCTATGCCGCCGTCCCTGACCGGCAGGATGGTGGCCATCTCGGTATCAGGGATGTTGACCACGTTGATGGCCACATCCACCTTGCGCCCGCCGTTCGCAGCCAGCACCCGGCGGTAGACGTCCATCGGGTCGCGGGCATCGGCCATGAGGATGACGTCGCAGGCATCCAGCGCCCTGAGCTCCTCCGCCTCCCGGGGATCATGGCAAAGGCCGATGACCCTGCCCCGCGCCCCCACATCCAGTCTGGCCTGCACACAGCACAGCACGCCGGACTTGCCCGAGGCGCCCAGCACCAGCACGCTGTCCCCGGGCTGGACCAGCAGGTGGGTCTGCGCGGGCGCGCCGGCCACGTCCAGGGCGGACAGCGCCAGCTTGCGGTCCATGTCCTGCGGGATCCGGGCAAAGATGCCGCTCGCGAAGAGGATGGCCTCGCCTTCCACGTCCACCTGATCGGTCTGAAGATCGATGGCTTTGATGCGCCTGATGACCAGCGGCGTCAGGGAGAGGGACACCAGGGTAGCCACCTGGTCGCCCACCCGCGCCTTTCCGGGGAAGTCCGGCCCGACGTCCTTTACGCGGCCCAGCAGCATGCCGCCCGAGCCTGTGACCGGGTTTTGCAGCTTGCCGCGGGTATTGACGATGTCCAGGATCATCGCGGCCATTTTGTCTTTGTCTGCACCGCAAGCCTCCCTGATTTGCGTGAAGGAGGCCGAATCCACGTTGAGCGTCTCCACCGAGATGAGCATCTCATTGGCCTGCATGGGCAGGCGGTTGTCAATGCGCCGGGCTGCCTGGGGCAGGGCGCCCTTGGGCTTCAGCACCCGGTGGGTGCCATAGGGACAGAGTGAAATCATCATTGCTTGCCCTCCATGCGCAAGATGCGCCGCGCCTCCGCGGGGGTGGCGATGTCCCGGCCCTCGGCCCTGGCCATGCGCGCCGTCTTTTCAACCAACTGGGCGTTGGAGGCGGCCAGCACGCCCTTTTCCAGGTAGATGTTGTCCTCAAAGCCCACGCGCACATGCCCGCCATCCCGGATGGCCAAAAGCGCCAGGGGGAACTCAAAGCGGCCGATGCCGGCCACCGAGTAGGTGGCGTCCTGAGGGATGCTGCCGCGCAAAAAACGAAAATCCCGCTCCTCGCCCGTCATGCCGCCGACGACCCCAAGGACAAAGCTGAAATGAAGGGGCGCTGTGATATAGCCCTTTTTGTGCAGGCGCAGCGCCATGTCCACATGGCCCTTCTCAAAGCACTCCAGCTCCTTGTAAATGCCGCGGGACTGGATGCCCTCCGCGAAGGCGATGATGTCGTTCTCGGTGTTGACAAAAATCTCGTCCCCGCCAAAGTTGAGCGTGCCGCAGTCCAGCGTGGCCATCTCGGGGAAGAGGGTGAGCGGCGCCATGCGCTCCTGGCGGCCCATGCCGGTGGCGCCGCCGGTGGACACCTGCAAAATGGCGTCCGGGCACCTGGCGCGGATGGCGGACAGCACCTCCTCATAGCGCTTGGCCTCCTGGGTAGGCGTGCCGTCATCATGCCGGACATGGATATGCAGGATGCTGGCGCCCGCCTGCACCGCCTCATGGGCGGAGCGGGCCATTTCCGCCACCGTGTAGGGAACGGCCGGGTTATGCTCCTTGGTGACCTCGGCGCCGGTCAGGGCGCAGGTGATGATCAGTTTTTCCATGTCATTCCCCCGACCTGCGCTGGTTTTGCCTGGGCACCACGCAGGTGCCGCTGGCCCTGACGCAGAGGACCGGCTCGCTCAGCGCGTCCGCGGCCGAGGGGCTGATGTCCCCGCGGGGCGCGATCACCTTGTAGCATTCAAACTCCATCGTCCGGGAGGTGTTGCCCGTCTTGACAATCCGGGCATGAATCTCCACAAAATCACCCGCGTAAAGGGGCGCCAGGAACTCCACGCTGTCATAGGCGCGGAACAGGCCCTCATCCCCATCGTGGCGGATCAGCAGCTCGGTGGCGGCGTCGCCAAACAGCGCAAGGGCCCTGGCGCCATCCACCAGGCCGCCGCCGTAATGGGCGTCCTGCTGGGACAGGCGCAATTTCAGGATCGTTTTCATGTGGCCTCCTCCTCTCGGGGCAGCAGCACAGTGGCCTCCCCGGTGATCACGGTCTCTCCCTTGGCGTTGACAGCCAGACAATCCAGCACGACGCGGTTCCTGTCGGCGATGATGTCCCGGACGGTCACGGTGGCGGTGATGGGCTCATCAAAATGGACGGGCTTGCGGAATTGCAGCGTCTGCCCGAGGTAGATGGTGCCCAGGCCGGGCAGCCTGGTGCCCAGCAGGGCGGAGAACAGCGAGGCGCTCAGCATGCCATGGACGATGCGGGTCCCAAACATCGTGCCCTTGGCATAATCCTCATCCAGATGCGCGGGGTTCTGGTCCCCGCTCACCCGCGCGAAAGCCTCCACATCGGCCTGTGTAAAGGCGCGCGTCATGGATGCGCAGTCCCCAACACTGAGCCGGGCGATCGGTATTGCGTTCATGGCTCCTCCTAAAATTAATACTGATGTAAAGCTTGTTTGCATCCAAAGCGGCGAGGGATTTTATTGGCCTGCAGGGAAGGAAACCGATGGCGTAGCTAAAGCTACGTTGAGGTTGACTGACGCAGCAGGACGATAAAAGACCCGGCGCGACGATGCAATAAAGATTGGAATCAGTATAAATCCTCCAAACAAAAGCGCTGTCACGCAACCTGCATGACAGCGCTCCACAGCGGCCTGTGCCGCTACGGCAGTGCCGGTCCTTGTGTGCCGGCACCTGAGCGCGAACGCGCGGGCGCGCCCGCCTCATCGGCAGCGCCGCACTTTGACCGCCGCATCCGGAACCCGCTCCGTTGCCAGCGCCAGCCTACCCGCGGCACCGCTCCTCTGTACTGAATCCACCTGAATTGTATTATTTATGTTCCTAAATGTCAAGGGAATTCGCGCGCCGGGCATCCTTTTCCCATAACAGCGTTTCTCTGCCATGCCGTCACGCTTATCAACTCACAGGATGTGGACGCAGTTGTCCTCAAAACGCAGGAAGGCCTGGTCCCCCACCCGGAAGGTATGCTTGTTGACCGGGCAGTCATCGGTGATTTTGACCAGCATGTCCCCAAGCAACACATGGTAGTTGTGGTAGGAGCCCATGAAGCAGCTCAGGGTGACGCGGCAAGGCAGGCCGCCCTCGCTGTTGATGATGACCGCCTCCGGGCGCACCACCATGCGGCAGTCCCGGCCTACCGGATAGCCCTTGGGGTTGGGCAGGGTGAGTTGGTGCCCGGCGATGTCCATCACACAGAAATCATTGTGGGTTGAAAGTATTTTGCCGTCCAGGAAGTTGGCCTCGCCGATGAAGTCTGCCACAAACTCGCTTTCCGGGTGGTAGTAGATCTCCCTGGGGGTGCCCATCTGTGCGATGACGCCCTGGTTCATGATGATAATCTGGTCCGACAGGCTCATGGCCTCCGCCTGGTCATGGGTAACATAGACCGCGGTGATGCCCAGCTCCTGCTGGATGCGGCGGATCTCGGTACGCATGGTGACACGAAGCTTGGCGTCCAGGTTGGAAAGCGGCTCGTCAAACAGCAGGACGCTCGGCTCTACAACCAGCGCGCGCGCCAGCGCGACGCGCTGCTGCTGGCCGCCTGAGAGCTGGTTGGTCATGCGGGCCTCCAAGCCCTCCATCTCCACCAGCTCCAGGATGCCCATCACCTTTTGCCGGATCTCCTCCTTGCTGTTCTTGCGCAGCCTAAGCCCGTAGGCAACATTGTCAAACACATTGTAATGCGGAAACAGGGCGTATGACTGGAAGACCATGGCGGTATCGCGCTTGTTGGGCGTCAGGGCGTTAATGGCTTCGCCCCCCAGGTAGATCTCGCCCGCGTCCGGGCTTTCAAAGCCGGCGATCATGCGCAGCATGGTGGTTTTGCCACAGCCGGAGGGCCCCAGCAGCGTGACAAAAGCGCCGGGCTCGATGTCGATGGTGACATCCCGCACTGCGTAAAAATCCTTTTTGGTCTTGGGATCCTGATAAATCTTGGAGATGCCCTCTATCCGCAGCCCTTTCTTAGCCGGCATGCTTGCTCGCCTCCCTTTGCTGTTTGCTGGTACCAAAGTATTTGATGAACAGGTTCATCAACAGGATGGATGCGTACACAATCGCGATGAGAATGGTGGCATAGGCACAGGCGATGCCATAGCTGCCCTTCTCCGCAAACTCATTGATGCGCGTGGTGATGAGCAGGTACTTGGGTGTCACCAGCAGGATGATGGCGCTGATGGCGGTGATGGAGCGCACAAAGGTGGTGACCAGGCCCGAGAAAAAGCTCTCCTTAATCAGCGGCAGGGTGACCGAGGTGAAGACCTTACCGCTGCCCGCCCCCAAGTCGTAAGCTGATTCCTCGATAGAAGGGTGGATTTGCCGCAGAGCCGAAATACCGCTGCGCGTGCCCACCGGCAGCGAGCGCACGACAAACACAATAACCAGGATGGTGCCGGTGCCGTACAGCCCCTGCAAAAAGCCGGTGCGGAAGACGCCGCCGGAGAAACCGCGAATATAGCCCACGCCCAGCACGGTGCCGGGCACGGCCATGGCCAGGATGGAAACAAACTCGATAAAGCCTTTGCCTACGAACTTCTTTTTGACCACCAGATAGGAAATGATCATGGACAAAAACGCCGTGATGGGCGAGGCGATCAGGCTGAGCACAAAGGAATCCCGGAACGCTTTGATGCCATCCTGGCGAAACAGCTGCTCATACCAGCGCAGGGACAGCGAGTAATCCCTGCCCCAGAGCTTGAACAGGGATCCAAAAGGGATCGCGACATACATGAGGATGACAAAGGCGGAAATCATCAGGCACAGCGTGGTCAGGGGCGCTGTGACCGAGCGCTCGGTGATGGGCATGCGCATGCGGGAGGCCTTGCCGGTCAGGGTGGCCGCAGTCTTGGTTTCCAGATAGTATTTCTGCACCAGGAAGAGCAAGACTGTCAGCATCAGCAGCACCACCGCCATTGCGGCAGCGCCTTGGGTGTCATAGCTGCCGCCGGTGATGCGCAGATAAATCGTGGTGGCCAGGGTATCATAGCTGCCGCCGATGAGCATGGGGTTGGCAAAGTCAGCGACGGACTCAATGAAAGTGACCAAAAAAGCGTTGCCCAGGCCGGGTAACATCAGCGGCAGGGTAACGGTGGTGAACACCTTCCAGCGGCTGGCGCCCATGTCCCGGCTGGCTTCCTCCATGGAGGGATCGATGTTCTTGAGCAAGCCCTTGAGCATAAGGTAACACACCGGAAAGAAGGTCATGGTCTGCACAATGGCGATGCCTTTGAGGCCATAGACATCCGAATCATAAATGCCCAGCAGGGTGCGTGTGACCAAACCGCCCTTGCCAAACAGGAGGATCATGGACAGGCTCAGCACAAAGGGCGGGGATACCACCGGCAGCAGGCTGACCATGTCAAACATGCGCTTGAGGATTCGGCTGCGCACCCGGACATAGCTGTCCACATAGGCAAACAGCAGCCCGACCAGCGTGGAACCCAGGCCGGTGATCAAGCCCAGCGTCAGGGTATTGGTGAAGGCGCGGCGGAAGGTATAGTCGCTGAAAATGTGAGGAAAGGCTTGCAGCGTCAGCAGGGGTTTATGGTCCTGAACGGCTACCAGGCTGCCCTCAAAGGCCGCGGGCAGCAAATCAGCCATATATGTGGTACTAGCCGCCCGCCCCAGGATGTCGGTCACCGTCAGCCCCTCCAGGTCCCTGACCCGCATCACGCGCTGTCTGGACACGGACATCTCCTGCAGCTTCTCACCCTCATACAGCGCCTGCACCGCCTCCGCATCCTCCGCCACCACATACAGTGAGTAGCTGTCCGGGGCGTAGACGCTGTCGGACATCAGCATGGACAGCGGGTAGAGAATGAACAGCGCCAAGAAGACCAACAGGAGAATAATAATGGGCAGCAGCAGCGGATCGCCCAGGAATTTTTTGTGCTCCAGCATTCTGGCTTGGTGTATGCTCATTCAGCTTTCCTCTCTTTGCAGCTTGCACCGGGCAATCGCTCAGGATATGCAAGCCGGGGGGCGGGACATGCCCAGCCCCCCGTGGAATCAAGGTTGGATTAAACCAAACGGATAGGTTTGGTATTATTCGGTTTTGAAGCGGTCATCCGCAGCCGCGCCAAGGGCCTCGAAGAAGTCCTTGACATAGGCAGAGGTGTTTTGCTTGGCATCCTCAAAGTCATAGTCGATGACGTTGTCGGGGTCCAGGCCGAAATCAGTTGCTTCCTTGGGCTGCTCCGCATCCTTTAGCACCAGAAACTGATAGGCATCATGCTCCTTGGCGATGTTGACGGCCTGAGCGGTCAGACAGTACTCGATCCACAGCCTGGAAGCGTTGGGGTGCTTGGCGCCCTTGAAGATCGCGGTGGCGCCCACCTCAAAGCTGGTGCCCTCCTTAGGGATGATCAGCTTGATGTTGTCGTAGCCCATCAGGATCTGCGTAATGCCGTCATGCAGGAAACCGATGCCGATGACGCATTCGCCGATGCCCACCTTCTTGGACGGGCCAGAGCCGGACTTGGTGTACTGGGCAACATTCTTATCCAACTCCACAAAGTACTTCATGGCCTCGTCATGGCCCTTCATCTGTACCATGGTGTTGATGATCAGTTTGGCCGTACCGGCAGTGTTGGGGTTGGACATCCATACAAGACCCTTGTATTCAGGCTTGATGAGGTCATCCCAGCCTTCGGGCGCAGGCAGGCCCAGGCGGTCGAGCTCCTCAGCGTTGACCATGAACCCCAGAATGCCCTTGTACACGCCATACCAGTTGCCGTCACGGTCGCGGTACATATCATCCACCAGGTTGCCAGCGTTCATGGCGGCATAGGGCTCCAGCAGTCCGGCCGCGGCGACCTCGTTGTAGGGATCAGTGGTCCCGCCAAACCAGACGTCGGCGGAAGGATTGCCGTTTTCCTCGGTAATCTTGGCCTGCACCTCGCCGGTGGACAGGCGTTGGTAGCTGGTTTTGATGCCGTACATCTCACCAAACTGCTTCACGACAGCCGCCACATGGGCTTCTTCGGAGGAACCATAGACCACCAGCTCACCCTCCGCCTTGGCTGCCTGAATCAGAGCCTCCATGCCGGCGTCCTCAGCCGATACAAAGGCAGTCATCGACAAGACCATCAGGGTTGCCAGAACCAGAGCCAAGCATTTCTTCATACGGAACACCTCGCTTTGTAATTTTGTGGCCTGATTATACCCAAACGCGCCTCTGCCTGTCAAACGCCAGGCATCACAAGCAAGCGAAATAAAAACGCATTGCTGCAAAAGGATTGCAGCAACGCGTCAAAAGACCGGGATCAGCCGGGCATAGGGCGTTTCAGGAAAACCCCCAGCCTGCCGCTCAAGGCTTCAATCAATATCCAACCGCCGCAGCAGGCACAAAGCCGCGCATCAGGTAGGTTGAGCCCGTCACCTCCACATAGGCCCACAGGCTGCTTTGCCCGTACACCAGGCCATTGGTATAGCCAAGAACGTTCACTGAGGTGCCCTTGGGCAGGTTTTGCACTGCAGTGACTCTGATGACAATGTCATCGGTGATGAAGGTGTCGCTGGTCAGCTCGCCGTAGTCACAGATCAGGTCCAGATAAGGAATGCTCAGCCCTTCCTCGGGTATGGCGGACTGCGGAACATAGCCGATGCGGAACAGGCCGTTGCTAAGCTCGTAGCCGATCATGGCCCAGCCGTTTTCCACCCCGTACAGCCGGCAAAGCCCGCCGCCCATGGTGGCCCGGCCCTGATTGGCGCGATAGTAGTAAGTGCCCGGGCCCGAATAGACCTCCTGGGCGCCCTGGAAATACACCGTCTGCCACTGCGGCAGGCCGCTGCCTTTGTTGGGGATGTGGTAATAGGTATTGGGGGCATAGGTGCTCTGGAAGGAGTTGTTGGAAGAGGACGAGCCGCTGGTGGTGATAAAACGGCTTCTGACAAAGCCGCGCATGAGGCTGCTGTAGCCCATGAGCTCCACAAAGGTCCACTCGGTGCCCATCGTGGCCAGCACGGTCACCTGCGTTCCAGAACCCAGGGACAGGATCGGTTTGGTGTTGATGATCGGGTCGTCGGTCAGGTTGCAGTTGGCATTGGTGTAGGCCGTATAGCTGTCAAGCACCAGGTTGTAGTTGATCTCGCCCTTGATGTCATAGATATAGTTGAGGGCGGCATCATCGATGTAGCCGATGCGGTAATCGCCGCTGCCCAGCTCATAGCCGATCAGCAGCCAGCTTCCCTCCAGGCCGTAGACCCGCGCGACGCCGCCGCCGCCATAGGTTGCCTTGCCGTTGTTGGCCCTGAAGTAGTGGGTTCCCGGTCCTGAGTACACCGGAAAGCTTTGGTCGAACCTGGCTGTCGCAAATCTCGTCAGGCTGGCTGCTGATACCGGCAGAGTCATGGACAGAACAAACAGAAACAAGATCGTCAAAATCAGGCATCTTCTTTTCATAGCGTTCCTCCTTTTGGTTGCTTTTACACAACGCTATTTTCACGCTTCGATTATATAAAAATCAAAGCATTATTTCAACATGCGCGTCTGCGCCGCTCAGTCAAACAGGTGCCTGGCCGCGCGCACGAGCAGCTCTACCCCCACGCCGGTGGCGCCCTGCGGGCTCTTGGAAGTGGGCTTGTCCTGGTAAGCGGTGCCGGCAATGTCCAGGTGGCCCCAGGGCACCCCGAAAGCGAAGGCGCGGCAGAACAGCGCCGCGGTAGCCGTGCCGGCCGGGCGGCCGCCGGAATTTTTGATGTCGGCGCGCTCGGATTTGTTGGCCTTGGCCAGGAAGTCAAAATGCGGCAGGCGCCAGATCCTGTCGCCGCTTTGCTCGGAAGCCCGGGACAGCGCCTGGTAGATGCCCTCATGATCGCACACCACGCCGGTGATCTCATGGCCCAGGGCCACGCCGACCGCCCCGGTCAGGGTGGCGATGTCGATGATCTTGTCGGCCTTGACAACAGTGGCCGCGTAGGTGATGGCGTCCGCCAGGGTCAGCCTGCCCTCGGCGTCGGTGTTGACCACCTCGATGAACTTGCCGGACAGGCTGCCAATGATGTCCCCATTGTGGTAGGCATGACCGGAAATCATGTTTTCACAGGCAGCCACGATGCCCACCACGTTGACCGGGGCCTTCATATCCGCCAGCACGGCCATGGCGCTGATAACTGCGCCCGCGCCGCCCATGTCACAAAACATCGTCAGCATGCTGTCCGCGGGCTTAAGGGAGTAACCGCCGGAGTCATAGGTCAGCCCTTTGCCGACCAGAGCCAGCACCTGATTGCTGTCGGGCCGGTTCATGTAGCGCATGACCAGGAAGCGCGGCGGCGCGTCAGAGCCCTTGGCCACGCTCCAGAAGGCCTCCAGGCCCATCTGCTGGATTTGCCGCTCGTCATACACCGTGATCTCAAATCCGTGCTCCCGTGCCAGGGCCTGCGCTTCCCGGGCCAGGCGGTCAGGCGTCATAACATTGGCCGGCTCGTTGACCAGGCGCCGCGCGGTGCGGATGCCCCCGGCCAGCGCCACAGCCTCCTGCAGGCTTGCCCCGGCCTTCGCCAGGTCATGTTCCTGCGGCAGGTACAGGATAAACTCCGGCTTGAAACGGTCCGGCTGCTCCGCCTTCCCGGCGGGGTCAAGGGGCTCGATGCCGCTGGTGCGGTAGCGCTCAAAGCCATCGTCCGCCAGCAGCAGCTGTTTCATCAGGGCGTCCAGCAGCGTGTCAGGGAGGCCGGGCGCCAGCAGCACATCCACCGCCCCGGCCTTTTGCGCCTTGAGCTGCTTGATAATCTCGCCGGTCGCTTCCTCCAGGTCGTCATAGGCCGCCTGGTCGGGCAGCAGGGCATACAGCGCGGTCGTCAGTTTGTCCCCGTCGGCAGCCCTGAGCAGCTCCACGCTGCCCGGCTTGAGCGCCAGAGCCGCCAGATTGTCCTGGTCCTGCCGGGGCAGGCCGTCGGACGGGCAGCCCGATGTCTTCAGCACGACGCGCACGGCGTCCCCCGGCTGATAGGATGACAGTTGCTTAAGTTGTATCATGTTTCCCTCCAAATGCGATTGTTTGTAGCACTCAGCATAACAGACGCCGTGGCGCTGGTCAAAGAAAAACCTGTCAAAAACATCCCGCAGCGTGAATCAGTACAGGCTGTCAAACAGACAACATGACGATGCACAGTCGATGATAAAATCTGTACGCGGCTACGCAGGCAGCTCGATGCCGGCCTCCTCGGCCGCCTCCAGCAGGGCGTCCAGCGCCCTGACGATCTGCTCCGGCTTATGCTCCGAGACCACGCAGAAGCGCAGCCGCGCCTTGCCCTTGGGCACAGCGGGAAAGACCGCGGGGGGCACGAAGATGCCCTTGTGACGCAGCATGTTGCTCAGCAAAAAAGCGTTTTCATCCGAGCCCACCAGGATGGGGATGATGGCGGTGTGGCCGGCCAGGCAGGTGTTCAAATGGCGCTTGTGCGCCTCGCGCACAAAGGTGTTGATCGCATTCTCCAGCGACTGGATGATGGAGGGGTCGCGCCGCAGCAGGCGGATGGCCGTGAGCGTGCCGGCCGCCAGAGGCGGGGAGATGCCCACGGAGAACACGAAGCCGGGCAGGTTGTAGCGCAGGTAATCGATGATGACGCGCGGCCCGGCCAGGTAGCCCCCGCAGGTGCCCAGGCCCTTGGACAGGGTGCCCATCTTGATATCGACATCGCCCCGCTCCAGGCCGAAATACTCATCCACGCCGCCGCCGGTTTTGCCAATGACGCAGGCAGAATGCGCCTCGTCCACCATCAGGAAGCAGCCGTACTGCTTCTTGAGCGCCACAAAGGCCGGGACATTGGCGATGTCGCCGTCCATGGAATAGGCGCCCTCAATGACAATCAGGCATTTCTTATACTTGCTGCGCTGGGCTTTCAGGATGCTCTCCAGCGCCACATGGTCATTGTGCGGGAAGGGCTTGGCGGTGGCCTGGGACAGCCGGGTGCCCTGGTCGATGGAGTTGTGGGCCAGGGCGTCATACACGATCAGATCGTCCTTGCCGCAGAAATTGCCCACAAAGGTGACGTTGGTGGCGTGGCCAGATACCAGCACCAGGGCTGCCTCGGCGTTTTTCCATTCCGCCAGCTCTGCCTCCAGCTCCTGATAGAGGGATTTTTCGCCCGCCAGCAAGCGCGAGCCCGAAGCCGAGGTGCCATATTTATCAATGGCGGCCTTGGCCGCTTCCTGGACTTCCTTGCGGCCGGACATAGCCACGTAGTTGTAGGAGCCGAAATTGAGCACCTCCTGCCCCTCCATCAGGCTGACGTCTGTCAGCGCGCTGTCATGCTTGACAAAGTAGGGGTTCTCCATCCCGGCGCCCAGCAGGGCCTGCTGGCGCTGGGCAAAGGCCTGGAACTCCTCGGCATCCTCAAAGCGGGTCACCGGGGTGACCTCGCCGCGCGGCTGGGCAGGCTCCGCCTCCCCGCCGCCCAGGTATTTGTTGATGACGGCGGTCAGGTCGTTGACGGTGGTGCACTGGCCGTATTCCTCGGTAGGGATCAGGACGGAGAACATCTCCTCCACCTTCAGGGAAACGCTGAGCACCTGGAGGGAGTCCCCGCCCAGATCGTTGATGAAATGCGCGTCATCACTGACCTTGTCAGGCGTGGTTTCCAGCGCCTGGGCATACAGGGCGCGCACCTTCTCCTTGATCTCGTCCTGGTTGGGCTCCTGGACGGGCACCACCTCTTCCACCACCAGTGGCTGGGTGTCCGTCAGCGGCAGAGAGCCTGACTTCAGGTCCAGGTCCCGGTAGGGGATCCTGTTCTCCTCCAGGGATTTTTTCAGCGCCATGCGCTTGACCTTGATGCCGTTGGCCAGCTCAAAGGGCACGCGGGTCGCCAGCACGCGTGTGATCTGCTTGAGGACGGGCAGGCGCTTGTTGCTCTGGGCGATCTGCCGCATCAGCTGCGTCAGGAAGGCGTCGTCGCGGTAGCGCTCGCCCACGTTGAGCACCAGGGTGATATCCTCATAATCCGGGCGCACATGGCGGCGGCGCTTGAGGCGGTTGACCCGGCTGGCGCCGGTGTTGCGCAGCCCCAGCACGCAAAACTGCTCCACGCCCTCAAGGTTGGCAAAATAGTCTTCGATCTCATCTGGGTAGACGTTCTCGCCCGACTCATTGATGATGACGTCCTTGCTGCGGCCCTCGACATACATCCGCATGCCCTTTTCAAGCCGCACCACGTCCCCGGTGCGGAACCAGCCCTGCGGGTCCAGGTCCGGCGCGATCAGGCGCCCGCCCTTCAGCTGCCCGGTATGCACGCTGGTGCCACGGATGAGCATCTCGCCGGTGTTGGAACGCTTGCCGTCGGAGTCCACCTTGTACTCCACCGAGGAGAAGGGCCGCCCGACCGAGCCCGAGACGCGGGTGTGCAGGTTCATGCTGGTTTCGCATGAGGTGATGGCGGTCTCGGTCATGCCAAAGCCGCAGATGGTGTAATAGCCCAGCGCCGCGATGTTGCGCATGTGCTCGCGCGGGGTATGGCTGCCGCCCAGGATAATCACATCGACATCCGGGCCCAGCAGCTGGGCGTTGACCGACTTGAAGAGCACCTTGCGGCCGAAATCCATGCCAAAGCGCGGCGCGACGCTTTGCAGGCCCAGGCTGAGCAGCTTCATCAGCTTGAAGGCATACCGCTTCAGCGGCTTTTGCTGCGCGACCTTCTTGTTGAGCCCGTTGGACAGGCTGTTAGCCAATACCGGCACCGCGCACAGGAAGTTCACCTTGAAGCGGCGCATCGCGCCCAGGATGGTCTCCGGCGCGCGGTCCTTGATGTAGACCGATTCATAGCCTATGAAATTGCTCCACATGACGCAGACCATGAAGCCAAACACATGGTGGAAAGGCAAAAAGGCCAGGTTGCGCTGCACATGCGTGTTCACAATAATGCGCGGATTGGCCTTGTGCAGCAAATCGGAGTTGAGCACCTGCTCGCACACCGCGGCCTGGTCATAGACAAAAATGCGGCTGGTGGCCGTAGAACCCGAGGTGCACAGCGCCACCTTGTCCGCCCAGCAGGGCTCAAACGCTTCCGCGGCGTCCGGGGAATTAAACAGGGCGTCGGCATCCACCTGCACCACCTGCCCGGGCAGCTTGCGCCGCCCGCGGTAGACCACGCCGCTGGCGCCGGCCTCCCCAAGCATGAAGGCTGTCATCTCCTCATTGAGCCCGGCATTGAGCAGCAGCGGGTTGTAGCCCGCCATGAGCAGGCCCCAGAACAGGGAAAACCATTCCTTGCAGGTGTCTACCTGGATGGCGACAAAGCTGCCCTGGCGCGCCTCGCCCAGCTTACTGCGCAGGGTCTGCGCGTAATTCATGGCCATCCGGCGGTAGTCCCCGAAGGTGGCGCTGCGCTCCTCATCGCCCTCCAGCCAGTGCGCGGCGATGCGCTCGGGCTGGCTGCAGGTCAATTCAAAGATGTTTTTGAAGGTCATGTCAGCGCGAAGCGCCTGGCAACGTGATGAGATATCTGTATAGAGCTCCATGATGCGCCCTCCTTGGCTAGGGGATGCGGTCAGACCCTGTAATAGCCGGACAGGAACCGATGAAACAGCCGTCCGGGCAACAGGTCATGCAGCACCACCGCCGCGTATTCCTTGATGGTCGTTGCCCGCAGCCGCGCGGGCAGGCGTTTTCTTTCCATTGCACGGACAAGCTTTTTGGCAAAGGCCTGCGGTTGTCCGCCCCGTGATTCGTCCCGGTGGATGGTGTGACACACGCGCTCAAAGCTTTCCCGGTAGTCCTGGGTGCATACCGCCGCGCGGGCGCGGTAGCACGCGCTGCCCCCCTGGTGATCGCCGGGCTCCACCAGCATCACCTGGACGCCTGACCCGCGCGTTTCCAGCATCAGGCATTCCGCCCAGCCCTCCAGCGCGTGCTTGCTGGCCACATAGGCGCCCTGATAGGGGGTGGGCATCAGCCCGTTGACCGAGGACAGCAGGGCGATCTTGCCGGCGCCCCGGCCCTGCAGGTGGGGCAGCACGGCCTGGACCAGGCGCACCGCGCCCAGGAAGTTGGTGTCCATGACCGCGCACAGTTCCTCAGGGCTGGTGGTCTGCGCCGGCCCCAGGGTGATGACGCCCGCCGCGCACACCAGCGCGTCCGGCGGCCCGCTGTGCGCCAGGGCCGCCTCCACAAAGGCAGCCACGCTGTCCTCCTTTGTCACGTCCAGCGCCAGGCAATAGCCCATGGGGCCCTCGCCCTGCCTGCCCTCAAAGGAGCGCGCGCCGGAGACCACCTGCCAGCCGGCGCGGCGGAAACCTTCCGCCGCCGCCCTGCCCAGGCCGCTGGACGCGCCGCTCAGCCAGACCACCCTGCTTGCCAAACCAACCTCCGAAACGAATTTCTTAAACATTTTATCCGATTCTGTCCATGAATACAAGCATCCATCCTGCCGGTTCGGTGAACCGGAATGTACATCCCCCGGGACCTCAGCACAGCCCGGTCAGGCCATGACAGTTTTCTTTGACACCCGCCGGACCCGGGGATATACTACATACTGCAACAAAAGTGCCAAACAATTGAGCAGGAAAGGAATTGCCATGAAAATCGGTGTCAGCAGCTACAGTTTCAGTCGTCTTCTCAAACAGGGGATGAACTATTACGAGGCCTGCGACCAGGCCCGGGAGATGGGGTACGCGGGGATCGAGTTCATCGACCTGGACCTGCAGCACGGCCGGGGCGAAGGCGCCATTGAGGAGCTGGCCCGCAACCTGCGGGCTCACTGCGAGGGCATCGACCTGGCCATCCCCGCCTATACGGTGGGCGCGGACTTCCTCAACAGGGAAGGCGAGGTGGCGCGCGTCAAGGGCTGCGCGGACATCGCCAAGGTCCTGGGCGCGGGCGTGCTGCGGCATGACGCCTTCTGGTCCATGCCGGGCTTGCGCGACTGGCGCCAGGCGGTCAGCCGGATCGCGCCCGCCATCCGTGAGGTGGCGCAGTACGCGCAGGGCCTGGGCCTGCGCACCTGCACGGAGAACCACGGCCTCATCATGCAGGATGCCCTGCGCGTGGAATGGATGATCAATGAGGTCAACCACAGCAACTACGGCTGGCTGGTGGACATTGGTAACTTCATGTGCGCGGACGAGGATCCCGCCTATGCGGTGGGCATCGCCGCGCCCTATGCCTTCCACGCACATGTCAAGGACTTTCTGGTCAAGCCGGGCGCCTGGGACGCGCCGCAGGGGGGCTGGTTCCGCTCCCGGGGCGGCAACCACCTGCGCGGCACGGTCATCGGCGACGGCGCGGTGCCGGTCAGTCAATGCGTGGGCATTTTACAGCGCGCGGCCTATGACGGCTGGCTGTCCGTGGAGTTTGAGGGCGCCGAGGAGGTGCTGCCCGCGCTGACGAACGCGCGCAAATTCCTGGCCGGCCTGGGGCTGTAGCCATAGAAAAAGAGCTGCTCGCTTGCGCGGGCATGTCTTTCGTCTGATTCATTTTATAAAACCCATCCTCTCAGGGGACGGGTTTTTGCATGCCAAAGGATAATTAACCTGCATATTCCTCCATCAGCCGCGCGATGATCTGGATGTCCGCCGGGCAAAAGTCATATCGGTCCAACTCCCCCGGGCGCACCCAACGCAGGGCGGCATGCTCCAGCATCCGGGGCCGGCCCCGCACGATGCGCGCATGATAGAGGCTCAGCCGCACGGTCACGTCCGGGTAGGCGTGAACCTGGCACATGTACAAATCCCCCACCGCCAGGGTGACGGCCAGCTCCTCCTCACACTCGCGCATCAGCGCCTGGGCGTGGCTCTCCCCCGCATCCACCTTGCCGCCGGGAAACTCCCACAGCAGGCCGCGGGCCTTGTGCGCCGGGCGCTGGCAGATCAGCAGCCTGCCATCCTCCCGGATGAGCGCTGCCACCACCTCGGTGATGCCGCGGCCCAGGGCCATACCGCCTAATCCTTCCATCTGATCGCGGTGGGCTGCGCCTTAAAGCGGCTTTCAACCATGATGCTTTCCCTTCTTCCCCGCCAGCTCCAGGATCATCGCGTACACCGCCGCGGCGCCGTCGGCATTGGGCTCCCGCGCCATGGCGTCGCGCAGGCTGTCCGCCTGATCCAGCAGGTCAGAAAGCCCCTGGGCCAGCGTCTGCGGCGTCATCCGCTCCTGGGGCAGCACCATCGCCAGGCCGCGCTTTCTGAAGTCCTCGGCGTTGAGGATCTGATCCCCCCGGCTGGCGCCTTTGGGATAGGGCACAAGCAGCATGGGCTTCCTCAGCGCCAGGAACTCGCCGATGGCCGTCGCGCCCGCGCGGGAGAGCACCACGTCGCTGGCTGCCAGCACATCGGGCAGCTCCCTGTCAACAAATTCTTTTTGCACATAGCCCGGCGTGCCCTCAAGGGCCGGCGCCAGCTTGCCCTTCCCGCACAGGTGGCACACGTCCATCCTGGGCAGCAAAAAGGGCAGCGCCCCGCGCAGCGCCTCGTTGACCGCCTGAGCGCCCTGGCTGCCGCCCATCATCAGCAGCACCGGCTTACCGCCGTCAAAGCCCATAAAATCCAGGCCCTTTTTACGGTCGCCTGAAAACAGCTCCGCGCGCATCGGCGTGCCGGTATGCACTCCCTTTTTGCCAAGCGCTTTGGCGCAGGCCGGGAAGGTGGCCGCCACCCGCCTGGCAAACAGCGCGCTGATGCGGTTGGCCAGGCCCGGGGTCAGGTCGCTCTCATGCGACAGGACAGGGATCCTCCTCAGCCATGCAGCCGCCACCACCGGCACCGCCACAAAGCCGCCCTTGGAGAACACCACATCCGGCCGCACCTTGCCCAGGACCCGATACGACTGGAAAAAGCCGGCCAGCACCCGGAAGGGATCGGACAGGTTGCGCCAGCTGAAATACCTTCTCAGTTTGCCCGAGGAGATCTCATGGTAGGAAACCCCGGGCCGGTCCGCCATCATGCCGCGCTCAATGCCCTGCGCGGTACCGATATAGTGGATATCAAAGCCGTCCTGCTGAAACCTTGGCATGAGCGCCAGGTGCGGGGTGACGTGCCCGGCGGTGCCGCCGCCGGTGAGGACAATGGTTTTGTCTGTGTTCATCTTGTTTTGTTCTGCCTTTTGATTGGAATAAAAGACGGGGAGACGGGGAGGTGACCGGAAACTTTCTTGAAAGAAAGTTTCCGGACCTTCAAAGAACTTTAATCTTGCGCGTCCGCTGTCCGGCCATCCCTGTTCTGTTGTCCCTTCTCTCCTGCCGCCTGAGCTTGCCGAACTGCAGCATCTGGCTGAAGGCCACAATCAGGAAGACCACCACCAGCATCACCGTGCACAGCGCGTTCACATGCGGCGGCACGCCCACCTTCACGGAGGAATAGATCTTCACCGGCAGGGTGTTGGTCTGGGGACCGTTGACGAAAAAGGAAATGACAAAGTCATCCATCGACATGGCGAAGGCCAGCAGGCAGCCTGAGACAACCGCCGGCATCGCGAGGGGCAGGGTGATGGTGGTCAGCACCTTCAGCGGCGTGGCGCCCAGGTCGCGCGCGGCCTCCTCCAGCCCCGGGTCCATCGAGGCCAGGCGGCCGCGCACCGTGATGAAGATATAGGGCACGCAAAAGGCCACATGAGACAGCACCAGGCTGAGCATGCCGAAAGGGATGCCAAACAGGGTCAGCAGCACCATCAGCGCGATGCCCAGGATGATCTCCGGGATCATGATGGGCAGCACCGCGATCTGCTCCCCCAGGGTCAGCGCCAGATTGCCCACCCGGCCCAGGATGCTCCGGCGCACCGGGCGGCGCACCAGGCCGATCGCGCCCAGGCTGCCCAGAAGCGCGGAGATGGCAACGCTCCACAGCGCCACCATCAGCGAGGTGCGCAGCGGCTGGCCATAGCCGGTGGCAGGGTTGAACAGCGCCTGGTACCACTGCAGTGAAAAACCCTCAAAATGGAAATTGGCCGTGCGGCCCGGGTTGCCGTTGAAGGAAAACAGCACCACCACCAGAATCGGCAGATACAGCAGCACAAGCACCAGCGCCATGTACACACCGGCCCAGGCAGAATTCTTTTTCATGGCACCTCCTCGTGATGAACGGTCAAAACACCATGTTCTCCGCCCGGCCGCCCATGCGCCGGTAGATCAGGATCACCATCCCCGTCAGCGCCAGCAGCACGACGGACAGCGCGGCCGCGAAAGGCAGGTCACGGCTTTTGAGCAGCTCGTTGTGCACCATGTTGCCCCAGAGCATGGTATTGGAGCCGCCCAGGATGTCCGACAGGAAGAACAGCCCGATGGAGGGGATGAAGGTGAGCACCAAGCCGGCCAGCACGCCCGGCAGGGTCATGGGCAGGGTGACGGTAAGAAAGGCGCGCGCGGGGCTGGCGCCCAGGTCGCGCGAGGCCTCGACCATGGCCCAGTCCATGCGCTCCACAGCCGAGTAGACCGGCAGCACCATGAAAGGGATCATCGCATAGACCATACCCACCTGCACGGCAAACTCGGTATACAGCAGCTTGAGCGGCCTGGAAATCAACCCGAAGGCCATGAGCGTGGCGTTGATGGGCCCGTTGGCCGCGAAGAGGATCTTCCAGCCGTAGATGCGGATGAGCGCGTTTGTCCAAAAGGGCACGATCAGCAGCAGCATGATCCAGGTGCGCGCCCTGGCGCTGGCCTTGGCCATGAAATAGGCAAAGGGATAGCCCAGCAGCAGGCAAAACAGCGCGGTAAAAAACGCCAGGCGCAGGGACTGCAGCAGGGAGCGCAGGTACAGGAGGCTGGCGATGCGGGCGAAATTGTTCAGCGTGTAGGGCGCGCCGGCGGAAAAGTCCTCGCCGCGGGTCATTAGCGACAGGCCGATGACATACAGCAGGCTCAGCCCGACAAATACCGCCGCGTAGGCGATCATCGGAAAGGCCAGCGCCTCGCGCGAGCGCTGGAACCTGCCGGTCACTCCATCCGGTTTCACTGGTTCTCCTCCCGGTCGTCACGCACGATCACGCCTGTGGTCTGCTGCCACCAGACACAGACCTGGCTGCCCTCGCCGGGCACCTGCTCGCCCTCGGTGGCACTGCGCACATGCAGGACCTGCCCGTCAGGCAGCCTGACCAGGCTGGTGCGCTCGCTGCCGGCATACTGACTCTCCAGCAGCTCGCCCGTGACGCGGCAGGGCATGTTGACCGGCTGGGAAGCCAGGCGCAGCCGCTCCGCGCGCAGGGAAATCAGCAGCTGTTCCCCGGGGGTGATCCAGTCCTCGCAGGCGCAGGGTACTTCAAAGCCAGAGATATCCAGCAGGACCTCATCATCCTTCACGGCGCTGGCAGTGGCGCTGATCAGGTTGGTCTCGCCGATAAAGCTGGCCGCAAACGCGGTCCGCGGCTGCTCGTACAGGCCCTTGGGCGTGTCCAGCTGCACAAACCTGCCATCGCGCATGAGCGCGATGCGGTCGGACATGGTCATCGCCTCCTCCTGGTCATGGGTGATATAAATGAAAGTAATGCCCAGCTGGCGCTGCATGCGCTTGAGCTCCTGCTGCATCTGACGGCGCAGCTGCAGGTCCAGCGCCCCCAGGGGCTCATCCAGCAGGAGCAGCTTGGGGGAGAGGATCAGGGAGCGCGCAATGGCTACGCGCTGACGCTGACCGCCGGAGAGCTGGGAGGGCAGACGCCTGCCAAAGCCCTCCAGCTGCACCATTTCCAGCATCTGAGGCACCTTTTCGTCAATCTCCGCCCTGGACGCGCCGCGCATGCGCAGGCCATAGGCGATGTTCTTCCAGACATTCATGTGCGGAAACAGCGCGTAGTTCTGGAAGACCGTGTTGACCTCGCGCTTCTCGGGCGCCAGGCGCGTGATGTCCTCGCCGTCCAGAAAGACACGGCCGGCAGTGGGCATCTCCAGCCCCGCGATGATGCGCAGCGTGGTGGTCTTCCCGCAGCCGGAAGGCCCCAGCAGGGTGATAAACTCTCCCTCGTATACATCCAGGTCCAGGCCGCTGACAGCCTCCTGGGTATCAAACGTTTTGCGCAGGCCCCTCAGGGACAGCAGCACCTTGTTCTGCGGCATCAAGTTCCTCCCGCATGACACTGTCCGTCACTGACTTCATTCAGCCGGGATGTTGGCGGTCTGTCACGCTTTCTCACAAATCTATCAGGCCCTAATACGGGCTTTGTCAATGGGCGGCGGCTGGCTGAAGCCCACGGTGCGCGCCACCACATACAGCGGGCGGCCCTTGACCTCCTCATACACGCGGGCCAGGTAAGCGCCCAGGATGCCCAGGGAAACCAGCACGCTGCCGATCCCCAGGACCAGCAAAAAAGGCACCAGCAGCGCGGCATTGCTCCAGCCCAGCAAATGGCGCACCAGCAGCTTGATCACCATCCCGACAGCCGCAGCCAACCAGATCAGCCCGCACCACAGCGGCCACAGCAGCGGTTTTTCAGAAAAACTGAGGATGCCGTTCGCCGCCAGCCTGAGCATTTTTTTGAGCGGATAGTGGGTCTGCCCGGCAAAGCGCGCGTCGCGGTCATAGGGCAGCGCCTCCTGACGGAAGCCCGCCCAGGAAAACATGCCCCGCAGATAGCGCGCATGCTCGGGCATGGAGGTGACAACATCCACGACAGCGCGGTCAGCCAGGCGGAAATCCCCCGTGTCCTCCGGAAAAGCGTCGCCGGCCAGCCGGCGCAACACACGATAGTACCACCTGGCGGTCAGCTCCTTGAAGCGGCTTTCGCCCGCGCGCTTCCTGCGCTGGCCATACACCACCTGCGCGCCGGCCTTCCAGCGCGCGGCCATTTCAGGGATCAGCTCCGGCGGGTCCTGCAGATCGGCGTCGATGATGACCACCGCCTGGCCGGCGGCATAATCCAGCCCGGCTGACACCGCCATCTGGTGTCCGGCGTTGCGGGCAAAATGAATGACGCGCACCCGGGCGTCCCTTGCGGCAAGGTCATCCAGCATCGCGGGGGTTTTGTCCCGGCTGCCGTCGTTGATATAGATGATCTCATAGGGCTCATCCATGCCCTGCATGGCAGCGCTCAGCCGGGCGTGGGTCTGCAGCAGGCAGTCTTCCTCATTGTAACAGGGAACAACGACGGAATACACCGGGTTCATGGATACCCTCCCTTCAGCACGGGCAGATCGGCTTTGCGCGCGGACTGCCTCACAGCATCTTGATGAGCATGTTGCGCTGCTGGTCCATCTCAAGCGCCAGCACCTTTTCCTTCTCCAGCGCCTTGAGCAGGTCCGAAAAGCGCTTGAAACCCACGGACTTTTCCTGGAAGCCGGGATAGAGGCTCTGGATGTCGGCCTTGAGGATGCTGGGGTTGATGCGCTCAAAGCCGTCATCCTTGTAATGCTTGAGCTGCTCACGGAAGGCCTCGACCCAGTTGTCCGCGGTCAGCTCCCTGCTCTTGCCGGCGGCGCCGTCCTCCGCGGCCAGGGAGACCATGACGTTATAATTGTCCGAACGCACCTTGATGGTGCCATACTGCTGGGACAGGCGGGTAAGCAGCTTAAAAAAGGTGCTGGCGCCATAGTTGCGCTCGTTGAAATCCGGGCGCAGGCGCAGCAGGATGCCCTTGAGCTCGCTGGCGAAGACTTCCTCCTCATTGTGGTCGTCCAGGATGGACTCCACCAGCTTGAGCAGGTCGCTGTCATCGCCGGCAGCATTGTCGGCCTTCTTGGCCTTTTGCGGCTGGCGGCGGGGCGACACGGACTCCAGAAACTGAAACTCGTTACAGGCGTTGATAAAGATGGTGCTGGCCACCTCGGAACGCGAGATGCCAAGCACAAACTTGCCCATGGATTTGAGTTTACCCACCAGCGGCGTATAGTCGCTGTCGCCTGAAACAATGCAGAAGCTGTCGATCAGCGGATTGGTATAGGCAATCTCCATGGCGTCCAGCACCAGCAGAATGTCCGCGTTGTTCTTTTGCGCCACGCCGTGGCGCAGGGAGGGGACAACCGTAAAGGTGTTGGATAGCAGCAGCTCCTTGAGTCCGCCGAACTTTTCAGTGTAGCCGTAAACCTTGCCGATCAGGATGTCGCCCCTGATCTTGACCTTCTCAAGGATGCTGTTGAGGGTCTCAGCCTTGCCGCCGGCATTCTCCAGGTCGACAAAGACCGCGAAACGTGATGTGCTCAATGATATGACTCCTTACTCTTTTCACGCGCCGCCGGGCGTCAACTCCCTTCAGGCGCCATGTATTAGTATAGCATAAGCCACAGGGCAATGGAAGAAATTGCTCCTGCCGAACGTTGTATGTCCGCAGGCAAGGCTGCGATTGACACGGTAAACAGTCTGTAATAAAATTGTAACAACATGAGGAACGTTGAGGAGGCAGGTTCATGAACACAAGCCATACATATACCGTCCGCCGCGCGGCCGCAGCGCTGCTGGCCATGATGGTACTGCTGTCCCTGTCAGGCGGTCTGGCCATGGGCATGGGCACGCCCCAGCAGCAGGCCGTCAGCATCACGCTTCACTATATGCTTGACGGCGCAGCCATGACCCAGCCGGCAGAGCCCCTGCCCTACCCCGGTTATGAGAGCGCCTTCTGGCTGTACATCGGCCCGGAAGCACAGGCTGACCCCAACGCCACGCTGGATGTCAGCGATGTGTCGGGCCGGTTCCAGTATGGTTTTTCCCTCCAGCCCGGCACACCCGCCAGCACGCTGTATCAATATAACGCGGACGGCACGCTGAGCGGACAGTACCTGCCCTTTTATCCCCTGGGCCCCAACAGTGAAACGCTGAATGAGTATGAGTACCGGCTGTACATCAGCCTGAGCGCGCCGGTGTATCAACCGCCGGAAACGCCTGTCCAGCCCGCGGACATCACCATCCTGTATGTGGATACCGATAACAACCAGCTGGCCGTGGAGACGCGCACCCTGCAGCCCGGCGGCAACACCGTCCAGCCGGACGCGTTCAGGGTGCCGGACGGCTACACCCTGCAGGCGCCCTATGACTATCAGGTCAATGTGGGCGAATACGGCGCGGACCGGCCCGTGGTGACCTTCACCTATGAAGCGCTGCCCGTAGTGACCGCGCCGCCTGTCCAGCCTGCGGACATCACCATCCTGTACATGGATACCGATAACAACCAGCTGGCCGTGGAGACGCGCACCCTGCAGCCCGGCGGCAACACCGTCCAGCCGGACGCGTTCAGGGTGCCGGACGGCTACACCCT
>Ga0123335_1000243_pt1 | contig 89863 bp, 78 predicted proteins | sample BiotimSIPDNA_2_FD_89707 | JGI IMG/M metagenome (GOLD analysis project Ga0123335, IMG submission 89707) | Anaerobic biogas reactor microbial communites from Washington, USA - Biogas_R2 time_0 SIP DNA | ecosystem: Engineered > Bioreactor > Anaerobic > Unclassified | place: Washington, USA... | reverse complement strand
TCAATAAACGCGCGAAACGAAACGCCGGCATATGAGCCGGCAGTGCGCACCCCGGAGCCGAATGGCTGATAAATCAACTCTTCGGGGTATGATTTAAGCGCGGCGGAATCGGAAGCATAAAGGCGAGCTTTTGTTGACAGTGTGGCGGCGTTGGGATAATATAAGGACAATTGTATCAGCAGGCCGCTTGCCGAGCGGGCTGTCCGTAATGGGAGCCGCGGCTCTAAGCTGCGGCAGAACTCTTTGAAAAACCCGATCCAAAGGGACACCGATTGGCAGTTGAAATATGATCGCGGAGAAAAATGAAAGGGAAGTGCCGTTATGGATCTGTTCCAGAAATGTTATGATTTTACCAAGGCTGAAGAGTTAAAAGAAATGGGGATCTACCCGTATTTTCATGCGCTTGAGTCCAGGCAGGATATTGAGGTCATGATGGAGGGCAAGCGCAGGATAATGCTCGGTTCCAACAACTATCTCGGGCTGACGGTGAACGAGGAAGTCATTGAAGCGGGCATTCAGACCCTGAGGCAGTACGGCTCCGGCTGCTCCGGCTCGCGATTCCTCAACGGGACGCTAAAACTACATCTGGAGCTTGAATCAGAGCTTGCCAGTTTTTTGAATAAGGAAGCAGTCACTACATTTTCAACCGGTTTCCAATCAAATCTCGGCATCATCAGCGCCCTGGTCGGCCGCGGCGACTACGCTATCTGCGACCGCGAGAACCACGCCAGTATTTACGACGGCTGCAAGCTCAGTTACGGTAAAATGGTACGGTACCACCACAATGATATGGCGGATCTTGAACGTTTGCTTCAGGGCATCCCCGAAGATGCCGGCAAGCTGATCATAACGGACGGCGTGTTCAGCATGGGCGGAGATATTTGCAAACTTCCCGAGATTGTCGCTCTTGCAGAGAAATATAAGGCCCGCGTCATGGTAGACGATGCCCACGCGTTCGGTGTGATAGGCAACGGAGGCAGAGGAACGGCCGATTATTTCGGTCTTAACGACAAGGTCGACGTGATCATGGGCACTTTCAGTAAGTCGCTTGCAAGCCTCGGCGGGTTCATGGCGGCTGATTACAAGGTCGTCGAGTATGTGCGCCACAATTCCCGCCCGTTCATTTTCTCGGCATCCATAACTCCGGCCAGCTGCGCCTGCGCGCTCGCCGCTCTGCGCTATCTGGCGGCCCATCCCGAGCTTGTCAAGCGTCTTGAGCAGCTGTCGATATACGTGCGCGAAGGTTTCAAAAAAAGAGGCGTGGCCGTTCGGGAAACGGAGATACCTGCGAACACGCCGATCGTGCCTATCTTCACCTATTCGCTCGAGCGCACGCTCCGTATAGCAAAGAGGCTCTACGAGGAGGGCGTCTATGTAAATACCGTGCTCACACCGGCCGTTCCGCCAAACGAGTGCCTTCTGCGTACGAGCTATATGGCCTCGCACAATGAGGCGATACTGGACGAGGCGATGGATATAATAGCCAGAGTTCTCGAGGATATGAAATGCGTCGGGTAGCTGTAATTACCGGCGGCAGCAGCGGCATAGGCCTTGCGGCTGCCACCCTTTTCGCACGGAGCGGATACACCGTATACGAGCTCAGCCGCAGCGGCAAAGGGGAGGGCGGAGTGCATCACCTCTATGCGGACATGCGCGATGGGGAATCGGTAAAAGCGGCCTTCGATCAGATCGTCGAAGCGGAGGGCGGCATCGACCTTCTGATAAACAACGCGGGCTTCGGGATCACCGGAGCGGTGGAACTGACTGATATCGATGATGTCAGGCGGATGTTCGACGTGGATTTTTACGGCGTTATAAGGTGCATCCAGTGCTGCGTACCGCATATGCGCTCGTCGGGCGGGGGGAGAATCATCAATATCAGCTCCCTGGCCGCCATCATGCCGATACCGTTCCAGAGTATCTACTCCTGTGCAAAGAGCGCAATCAACGCTCTGACTTTCACCCTGGCAAATGAGCTCAGACCTTTCGGCATCTCCGTCTGCGCGCTGATGCCGGGCGACGTCCGCACCGGGTTCACATCGGCCAGGGAGAAGTTCGGGGGCGAGATCTACGGGGGCGCCATCGAGCGGTCGGTTGCCGCCATGGAGCGGGAAGAACAAAACGGAATGGAGCCTTCCTGTATTGCCCGCTGCCTGCTTAAGATCGCAAAAAAGAAAAACGTAGGTCCGCTGTACACGGCAGGCGCGAAATACAAGCTGTTTGTTTTCCTGCTTCGTTTGCTGCCAAACCGTTTCGTAAACAGGGTTCTCGGGAAGTGGTACAGCTGAAGTGGAGAGGGCAGCTCTGTCTGTTATAAACGTTTATGAAGATATATCGTTGCTTTTCCGAAAAAAAAGAGGGCTTTGATCTCGAAGCCCGGGGATTGTTAAAGGAACTGCGCCAGACTCTCGGCATAAAGAGCCTTGAATGGCTTAGGGTGTTTTATCGCTATGACGTGGAGGGGATCGATGAGGAGACCTGGAAGAAGGCCTCCGTGACTGTCTTTTCCGAACCGCCCTGCGACAATTTTTACGAGGAGACCCTGCCCGAATTGGCCGCTTGCGAGATGCTTGCCATCGAAGCGCTGCCGGGCCAGTTTGACCAGAGGGCGGATTCCTGCGCGCAGTGCATCCAGCTGATCACCTGCGCGGAGCGCCCGACGGTGGCCTGCGCCACTGTCTATGCGCTGGGCGGGAATATCTCGCCCGAGGAGCGCAGCAGCATTGCGAATTACCTTGTAAACCCTGTCGAGACCAGGGAAGCATCGTTTGAAAAGCCGACAACTCTCAGGGCGGACTATGACAAACCTGAAGACGTGGCCGTGCTTGACGGTTTTTGCGCAGGGGGAGAAGACTATGACGACCGGCTCCGCCGCGAGTTCGGGCTGGCGATGGACGACGCTGATCTTGAATGCCTGCGCGCGTATTTTCGAAGCGAGAAGCGTGAACCGACGGTAACGGAACTTAAGGTAGTCGACACATACTGGTCAGACCACTGCCGCCACACGACATTCTCAACTGAACTGACTGTTGAGGCTGTCGACGATCCGGCTGTCCGGGAGGCATACGAGCGGTATCTGGACGCCCGCCGGGAGATCTACGGCGAGGCTGCGCAGGAAAGGCCCGTCACTTTGATGGATATCGCCACCTGCGGCATGAAGCTTTTGAAGAAACGCGGACAGCTGGGCGGACTTGACGAATCGGAAGAGATAAACGCATGTTCGGTCAAGGTGAGTATCGAGGAGGACGGGAAACCCGAGGACTGGCTGCTGATGTTCAAAAATGAGACGCACAACCACCCGACGGAGATAGAGCCTTTCGGCGGGGCCGCCACCTGCATCGGCGGTGCGATCCGTGACCCCCTCTCGGGCAGAGCGTACGTCTATCAGGCGATGCGCGTCACCGGGGCGGCAGATCCCAGGCAGAAGCTGTCCGAAACTCTTCCCGGGAAGCTGCCGCAGAGAAAGCTGACGACGAAAGCGGCAAACGGGTTCTCCTCATACGGCAACCAGATAGGCCTTGCAACGGGCCTGGTACATGAATTTTATCACCCGAAATATGTCGCAAAGCGTATGGAGGTCGGTGCTGTCGTCGGCGCCGCCCCCGCGAGGAACGTGGTGAGGAGAAAGCCCTCGCCCGGCGACGTAATAATACTCTTAGGCGGCAGGACAGGGCGCGACGGAATAGGCGGCGCTACCGGCTCGTCCAAGAAACATACCGAGGGATCGCTTTCCGAGTGCGCGGCAGAGGTCCAGAAGGGCAACGCCCCAGAAGAACGCAAGATGCAGCGGCTCTTCCGGGATCCGGAGACCGCCGCTATGATCAAGCGGTGCAACGACTTCGGCGCGGGCGGCGTCTGCGTAGCCATCGGGGAACTCGCGGAAGGCGTCAGGATCGATCTGGACAAGGTACCGAAAAAATACGAGGGTCTCGACGGCACGGAGCTGGCCATCTCGGAATCGCAGGAACGCATGGCCGTCGTGGTCGACAGTGAAGACGCCGAGAGGTTTATCAGGGCCGCAAACCGCGAGAATCTGGAAGCGACTGCCGTCGCCGTCGTTACGGAAGAGCCGAGGATGGTCATGCTCTGGCGCGGCCGGACGATAGTCGATATAGCGCGTGATTTTCTTAACACAAACGGCGCGAAAAAACGGGCCCGTGTGCGTGTCGCGGGTATAAGCGAACTTCCGGGCATCACGTTTACGGACCTGGAGTCGCTTGTTACAGACCTCTCGTGCTGCTCCCAGGAAGGGCTGGCGCAGCGGTTTGACAGCTCGATCGGCGCAGGCAGCGTGCTGATGCCTTTCGGGGGCAAATTTCAAAAGACGCCGGAGCAGGCGATGGCAGCGCTGCTGCCTGCCTTCGGGAATACCGAAGACTGCTCCGTGATGGCTTTCGGTTTTGACCCATTCCTGTCCGACGCCGACCCGTTCAGGGGCGCTCAGGCGGCCGTCACGGAGTCCGTTGCGAAGATGGTTGCCGCCGGATGCGGCGGCAGCGAGATCTATCTGAGTCTGCAGGAGTATTTTGAGCGGCTCGGCGAGAACAGCGAGAGGTGGGGAAAACCGTTTCGCGCGCTCCTCGGAGCATTCTCCGCTCAGCTCGGACTGGGTGTCGCAGCCATAGGCGGGAAAGACTCAATGTCGGGGTCTTTTCTTGATCTGGACGTGCCGCCTACATTGATCTCCTTTGCTGTAGCGCACGCCAAAGCGGGAGATATCCTCTCCTCGGACTTTAAAGGCGGCGGCCACCCCGTATATTTGTTCGACGCCGGCGGGATCGGTGATTTTGAAACGGCAAAGGAGGCCTGGGGGAAGTTCGCCGAGCAGCATATGAAGAAAAACGTGTTGGCTGCACGGGCACTCGACGGCGGAGGAATTGCCAAAGCCGTGTTCCTGATGGCTTTAGGCAATCGGATAGGGTTTGAAGCGGCATCCGGAGAGGACTTTTACAGGCCCGCCGGAGGCAGCATAATTGCCGAATGCGCCAATGAGATAGAGGGGATACCCCCTCTCGGGTATACGGTCGACAGCGGGGAGATAGTGCTCGAGAAAAAGTACGATCTGCAGGAGCTCCAATCGCTCTGGGAGGGAGTCCTGGAAGAGATATTCCCGATGCGGACCGCGGAACCCGGCGCAGCGTGTGAGGTCTGCCGGCAAAAAAGAGCGCCCGTCGTCGCAAGATCGCGGGTGGCGAGGCCGAGAGCCGTGATCCCCGTTTTTCCCGGAACAAACTGCGAGTACGACACGGCGCGGGCTCTGGAGCGTGCCGGAGGCAAGGCGGTCACGGTCGTGGTCAACACGCTCAGCGCCCAAAATCTCACCGAGTCCGTACATGCGCTGGCAGAAGCAATAAACAGATCGCAGATGCTGATCTTGCCCGGAGGCTTTTCCGGCGGCGACGAACCTGAAGGATCGGGAAAGTTCATAGCCTCATTTCTGCGAAACTCGATCCTGACCGACGCCGTACATGAGCTGCTCAAAGTACGCGACGGCCTGATCCTGGGTATATGCAACGGCTTTCAGGCGCTTATAAAGCTCGGTCTGATACCCTGGGGCGAGATCCGGGATACGGACTCCGATTCCCCCACACTCACGTTTAACCTTATCGGGCGGCACCAGGCCCGCTACGTAAATACCCGCGTATGCGATTTTTCCTCACCCTGGCTGTCAAAGTGCCGCGAGGGAGAAATATACTCTATCCCCGTTTCCCACGGCGAGGGGCGCTTTGTCGCTTCCGAGAGCGTGCTGAAACGGCTCGTGGAGAACGGGCAGATCGCAACGCAGTACGTGACGTTCGACGGCCGCCCCTCAATGGATATCAGCGCAAACCCGAACGGCTCCTTATTGGCTGTCGAAGGCCTTATCAGCCCGGACGGCAGGGTGCTCGGCAAGATGGGGCACACGGAGCGCGCGGGGCGACATGTAGCAAAGAATATACCCGGGAACAAGCACCAGCCGATTTTTGAGGGCGGAACGGCATATTATATGTAATTATGAGGGGGAGAAAAGTAATGAACGAGATGAACTATAATATTCATCAGGTTGCGGAAAACACGTGGGCGATGCAAGAGGGTACGATGGTCTCGTCATATCTTGTTATCGGATCTGAAACCGCCCTTCTCATAGACGCGGGCGGGATGCTTCCCGAGATGCGGGAGCGGGTCGAGGAACTCACCGGGCTGCCGGTCACGGTGACTCTGACTCACGGCCACGGCGACCATATACACTGCCTGAAACAGTTCGAGTCCGCTTGCGTGGATCCGGCCGATATCGAGCTGATCCGCGGGGGCCAGACCGATATCGGAAAGTGCGTTCTGAAACCTATCGGGCCCGGGCATATTTTCGATCTGGGCGGCAGACAGATCGAGGCGCTCGGACTCCGCGGGCATACACGGGGCGGTCTTGCTTATCTTGACAGGCAGAACAGGCTCCTGTTTTCCGGGGACACGATAAATCTGGGACCGGTCTTTATGTTCATGCCGGAGAGTGACTTTGACGTATTGATAGCTGAGCTGAAGAGATATGATGCGATGGATGATTTCGACCTGATCTTCCCTGCGCACAACAAACATCCCATCGGTCCGGAGAAGATAAAGGATATGATCGCGTGTGCCGAGGCCGTACGTGACGGAAAGATCGAGGGCACCGAGCCGCAAAGGCCGCTGCCGCCGGGTGTAAAAGTCTATATGAAGGGTGACTGCGGTTTTTTCAGGTAAAGGTGGGTTAACAAATGGGGAAAGCGGTTCTTTTTGTCCTCCTTTCGTTTGTTTTCGGAGCAGGAGGGGCATGTCTTAGATATTTCCAACTGGCGCAGGCGTTTGAGGCTTCGGGGCTGCAGATCGTCGGGCACCCGATGACCGTCTCTCTTATCGTGCTGAGTTTGTTCTTCGCAGCCCTGATAGCTGCGCTTATGCTCTGGTTCGGCATGATAAGAACAAAACTGCCGAAGCAGCTTTCCCTTAGGACAAGACCGTTTGATTGCGCCGTAGGCATCATTTCGGCTGCGGTCCTCGCCGCATCCGGCGTATTTCGCTATCTCGATGCGGGCATTGTCCTCTCTACGCTGGACATATCGCTTATCGCCGCGGCGGCCGTAGGGTTTGTATCGATCGTTGTGTCAAGTATCATACACGTGAGGAACGACGCGGGCGCGGGCTACTCGGCAATGATCCCGGTCCTGGTATTTTGCCTCAACCTTGTGACAGCGTTTAAGGCCTGGGGTTCCGATCCTGTACTTCTCCATTATACGTACAGGATACTGGCGATAGTTTTCGCCGTCCTGGCGTCATATTCTTATGCGGGGGCGAGCTTCAATTACACGAGACCCGGCCTGGGTATCTTCTCTTCTACAGTAGGGATCTATCTTGCCGCGATCTGTCTGGTCGACGATCTCCCGTGGGCGGACCGGATCTTTTTCGCGTTCTGTATAGTCTATATGGTCATGGTCGCGGTCACACAGATCCGCTACCTGCAAAGAGCAAAAGAAGAGATAGAAAAAGAACTGATGATCGACTGAAAAAGCAGGCGGCCTTCTCCTGCCGTCAGGTACCCGGACGGCAGGTGCGCCAGGAGGAAGGTGCCGCATTGTTTTGGAATACATTTTTATAAAAATAGTTAACTTTTAGCAGTTGTTTCGGTTTTGCCGGACAAGGGGGCACTGTATTCAGACAGCGGTTTGCTGTTTGATGGCGCGGGGGGTTGTAATCAACTGTAACTGTATTTACTGCAGGGCGCAGGATATAATAGCCGTGTCCCGAAAATATAAAATAAGGCGGAGATAGATATAGCACAGGGAAGATTTGAGGCGGGGAAGAAAAAAAAGACCTCGCCCGTTGCTGCCAATGGGGCAAAAGTCGGCGCAAAGAAGAGATCTCAGGGGTTGAGCCGGGGTCACAAGACCCTTATCACCGTTTCAGTGGTACTGATCGTAGCTGCCGCTGCGGTTATCTGTGCGATAACGATGTTCCCCCAAAGCGTTGCAGACATAATAAACGATGAAAAAATACATCAGGGTGTAACGATTTCCGGTGTGGACGTGGGCGGCATGACCAAAGAGGAGGCCTATGAGGCCCTCAGCGGCGCCCTCTCCGCTTACCCGGAAGCGTCGCTTCTTGTCGTTCTTGAGGAGAGATCCGTATCGATCGGTGCCGGAGACGTGCAAGCCAGCGTCGATATCCGGGGTGCGGTAGACAGAGCCTATAAAATAGGGCGCACAGACAAAGCAAGCCCGGGAAACATGGAGATTTCCGCTTGTTTGCCTGCGGGCAGTTCTGTTATGTATCAGAAGATCTCCGACGCGGCACAGGATTTTCTTGCGGAAAAGATAGACTCTTCATACGAACTCACCGAGAACATGCTGTCAGTTACAGTCGGAAGGGACGGAACATACCTCGATATCGACGACCTGTGCGAACAGGTCACGGCCCGTTTTTTCAGAAAAGATTACACGGCGGTAACGGCGCAGTTCGTGAAGGATGCGGCGGCTCAGATCGACGTATACACGATCTACAGGGAGATAAAAAAAGAGCCCCGGGACGCGTACTACGACGTGGAGGCTCATGAGATTGTGGACAGTGTCGAAGGCATAGACCTGGACGTGAACGCCGTGCTGGATAAGCTGGAGAACGGGACGCCGGGACAGAAGTACTTTTTCGAGATATACCTCGTTAAACCGGAAATTACTTACGATGACGTATACAACTCTCTTTTTGAGAACGTTCTTTACGAGTTTACTTCAGATCTGGTGAACATACCCAACAGAACAAACAACGTCCGCCTCGCCGCCGCGGCAATAAACGGGACGATCCTGATGCCGGGTGATGAGTTCGATTTCAACAAAATCGTAGGGGAAAGAACGAAGGAGAAGGGGTACAAGGAAGCCACCGTTTACGTTGGCAAGGACTCGGTCCCTGAGATCGGCGGCGGCATTTGTCAGGTCGCGTCCACGATCTACGTGTGCACTCTCTACAGCAATCTTAAAGTGACGGAAAGATGGTGCCACATGTATTACGTCACATATGTGCCCGCAGGGCTCGATGCGACGATATACTGGGGCTCATGTAACTACCGCTTTATCAACACACGCAATTACCCCATCCGCATTGACACGGAGCAGGAAGGGCTGAAACTGACCGTGCGTTTTCGCGGAACGATAGAGGACGATACGTACGTTGAAATGGTCTCGGAAACGTTTGATGTGGATCCGTTTGAGACCATCACCGTGGTGGACGAGACGAAACCGTCGGATTACAAAGAAGAGACGGTCTCGGGCTATACCGGGCGAAAAGTGAGGACGACGAGAAACGTTTATTCGGGCGACGGGACACTTTTGAGCAGCACCGAAGAAGCGTTCAGCGTCTACAGGCGCAGAGATAAAGTTATAACGGTGGGACCGCCGGAACTGCCGCCTTCACCGCCGGTCGAGCCGACAGATCCGGGAATGCCTCCGGAGCCCGGACAGCCTCCCGAACCGGTGGAGGGCGACCCGGATGTTGACGGAGCTTTCGGCTCACCGTGAACAGTGCGATATAAGGCCCGTCCCGAGCGGCGGGGAAAGGCGAAAGACCGCATTCTAATATCAGGAGGAGAATATGGAGATTCCCGCTTTTGATCCAAAGGAACTTGAGATCGTCAAAGAACACAGAAACGCTTTCGGCGGAGTTATACCCCTGTTCAACACCCCGGTGAGCGTGAAAGAGAACTGCAGAGCGCTCGCGAAGAGGCGTCCGTACTGGCAGCCGCTCGGATTCACGTACGACTACGTTTTGTTTTCGCCCCGGGTAAACCCGGACAATATCGCTCGCGCGTTTGTATACGACGGAACATTCGTCCCCGGAGTCGACAACAAATCCGGCGGGTCCGATATGTTCGGAATCGAATGGGTGTACGTACCGACGGCGGGCGGCTCAATGGTAAAACCGGGCAACCCCCTGATCTCGGACGCGGAAGAATTGGAAGAAAAGGTCGTATGGCCGGATCTCGATTCATGGGACTGGGAAGCCTCCTCGAAAGCGAACGAGGCATACCTCGGCGGAGACCGGTTCGTTATGGCCTGGCTGCTTAACGGCTGGTATGAGCGCCTGATCTCTTTCATGGACTTTGAAGGGGCGGCGATCGCGCTGATAGACGAGGATCAAAAGGACTATGTTAAGGACTTTTTCGATAAGCTGACAGATTTCTATATTCGCCTTTTCGACAAATACCTTACATATTACCCGCAGATAGACGGTTTCTATATCCACGACGACTGGGGCTCCCAGAAGGACACGTTCTTCTCGCCCGAGGTCGCCGAGGAGATGATAGTGCCCTATATGAAGCGTGTCACCGACTACCTCCACTCGAAGGGTAAGTACTGTGAGCTCCACAGCTGCGGCCAGCTTGCGCGGCAGGTGCCTAATATCATCAAGGCCGGCTGGGATGCCTGGTCGCCCCAGGTCGTACTGGACGCAGACGACCTCTACGAAAAATACGGGGATAAAATAATACTGGGCCTCGGACCCGTTCTGCCGGGCGAAAATTCCACGGATGAAGAGCAGCGCGAAGCTGCCCGGGATTATGCACGCAGGTTCTGCAACCCGGGCCGTCCGACGGTACTCAGCTCGTTCGGCGCGTTGAAACCCGCGTTTTATGAAGAGCTGTACAAGCAGTCGAGGATCCGCTACAGCGGCAAGTGAAGAGTCTGACAAACACCCGGCGGGCCAGGGAGGGATCCCTTGACCCGCCGGGTGTTTTTGGTTTCAGCGGTATTTACATAGTTTCCCCTGAGTTCATCCCGGACTGCGGCCGGGAATGGGTGATCAGCCCGCGAGGGCAAACCGAAACGCATTTCCCGCAGTCGGTGCACTTTTCGGGGTCAATTGCGGCAAGATTGCCGTCTATCGTGATCGCACCGCTCGGGCATTCTTTTTTGCATATGGAGCAGCCGACGCAGCCGGCGCCGCATACCCGGCGCACCGCGGCGCCGCGCTCATGTGAAGAGCATTTGATGATGACGTCTTTATTATACGAGAAAGGTGTGATTATCTTTCGCGGACAGGCCTCGACACATACTAAGCAGCCGGTGCATTTTTCATGGTCGACGACTGCCCTGCCATCTTTGAGATAGATTGCGTCAAACGGACAGGCTTCAACGCAAGTGCCGAAGCCGATGCACCCGGAGGGGCACTCAAGCGGACCTCCGCCGACAAGGTCTGCAGAGCGGCAATCGTGTATTCCGTCATATTCGAATCTCTTTAAAGCGCCGGTTCCGCCCGAGCACTTTACGACTGCGACCATCCTGTCGCTCTCAGGCACATCCGTGCCCATCAGCCTGGCGATCTCCTCGGCTGTTTTCCTGCCGCCCGGAGCGCATAGGTCCACGGGGACGTCGCCTCTGGAGACGGCTTCCGCATACAGCGCGCAGCCCGTAAAGCCGCAGCCGCCGCAGTTGACGCCCGGCAGTATGTTCAGGATGTTCTCGCCGCGGGAATCGGCGCCAACGGAAAACACCTTGGAGGCAATCGCAAGGACTATACCGAAAACGGCACCGATCGCGCCGAGCACTACGACCGCCCATACGATATTCATGATATCAATATGCACTTTGAAGTTCCCCCCTACCAGATTTTAAGGCCGGAGAAGCCCATGAAGGCCATAGCCAGCAGTCCCGCGCTTACCAGAGTTATTGGAAAACCTTCAAATGCTTTAGGATGGTCCGAGAATTCCAGGCGCTCCCGTATGCTTGAAAAGAGCAGAATGGCGACAAGGAATCCGATGCCTCCGGAGATGCCGTAAACAAGGGATTCAAGCAGATTGTATCCCTTAGTCGTATTCAGCACGGCGACGCCAAGGACGGCACAGTTTGTCGTAATAAGGGGCAGGTAAATGCCCAGAGCCCTGTACAAGCCCGGAACGGACTTTTGCAGAAACATCTCGACGAATTGTACAAGAGATGCAATGACCAGAATATATGCCAGAGTCTGCATATATTGAAGATTCAGCGGCACCAGCAGATAGTGGTTGACGAGCCACGTAAAAACCGATGCCAGAGCCATGACAAAAGTGACGGCGAGTCCCATGCCGGCTGCGGTATCCATCTTTTTTGAAACCCCCAGGAAGGGGCAGATGCCGAGGAATTTGACGAGGATAAAATTCTCGATCAAAATAGCTCCAAGGGCTATCGAAACCAGACCCGTAAAACTCATTTCCCCCGCGCCTCCTTCCCGGCCGCGCTTTTTCTCCTGAGGTGCTGGACGAGCGCGATGAGGCATCCGAGCGTAAGAAAACCGCCGGCCGGCATAATAATTATCATTGCAGGTTCGTACACGGGGGGGATCAGCCTGAAGTCCCAGATCGTTCCGTTGCCCAGAAGCTCTCTTACTATCGACATGGCGCAAAGCGAGCATGTGAAGCCCAGACCCATGGATAAGCCGTCCCCTGCAGAAGAGAGGGGGGGATTTTTTGAAGCAAAGGCCTCGGCGCGGCCGAGAATGATGCAGTTGACAACTATCAGCGGCAAAAACACGCCCAGTGCTTCGGAGAGCACGGGGATGAAGGCCTCCAGCAGCATCTGCACCATACTGACAAATCCGGCTATGATCACCACAAATGAGGCTATACGGATCTTTGAAGGAATGACCTTGCGCACGAGCGAAACAACAAAGTTTGAACAAATGAGCACCGCCGTCGCTGCAAAGCCCATACCTAAGCCGTTTTTCAGAGAAGTCGACACCGCCATTGTCGGGCACATGCCCAGCAGCAGCACCAGACTCGGGTTCTCTGTGATTATGCCGTTTTTCAGCTGTCCCGGGAATCTTGACTTGCTCACTTTGCCTTCTCTCCTTTCACCTGCGCGGCGACCTCGAGGGCGGCGTTAACGCCGTTTGTTACGGTCGTGGAGGATACGGTCGCGCCCGTGACGGCGTCTATGTGATTATCGCCCGAATTAACTCCGATCGGGGCCTTTTTGCCGATGAACTGTGAGAGCCATTCGGGATCTTCGGTTTTTGTTCCCAAGCCTATCGTTTCGCTGCTGCTTACGATCACTACGCCCGAGACGCTGAGGTCCGGGTCAACGCCTACGACCATGCTCATCGGCCCTTTGTAGCCCGCAGACTCGACAACAACGCACCACCCGACCGGTACGCCTTCGGACGAAGCTTCATAAACGACAGCGTCCGAGCCTGTATAAGCAATCTTTGAAAAGGCCGCGTTCTCTACGGGCATCACCTGCGACAAGGCGTCGTTAAGGGCGGCGTTGCCGCTGATCTTGTCCTTGGTCACGGAATTGACCAGACTGAGAAGCAGAGCCGTGACGGCGGTTACGGCGAAAAGGGTGACAGTGAGCCTGAGAACATATCCTCCGGATTTGACGTCGGTCATTTTAATGATCCCTCCTTCGCCTTCAGAGTTTTTGCACCGAAACGGGTGGGGCGTCCGATTTTGTCCAGGAGCCATGAACAGGCGTTCATGATCAATATCGCATAGCTCACTCCCTCCGGAGAAGCGCCGAAATAGCGTATGAATACGGTCAAAAGTCCGCATCCGACGCCGTATATCAGTTGACCCGTTTTTGTGCAGGGGCTTGTTACGTAATCGGTCGCCATATAGAACGCGCCAAGGACGAGGCCGCCGGACAGGAGATTGCAGGCCATCCATCTGAGGGCGTCGTTTCCGCGCGGGAATATGTAAGTTAAAATCGCCACGGTGGCAATAAACGCAAGCGGGATCCTGAGAGAGATTATCTTCCGCACGAGCAGATAAAGCGCACCGAGGATCAGCAGGGCGGTCGAGACTTCGCCAATGCAGCCCGGCATCTTGCCGAGGAACATACCGAGAAGATCGTAATTCTCCGGGAGCGCGCTCAGACTCAGTTCGGCAAGCGGCGTCGCGGTGCTTACGGCGTCAGCATTGCCGCCGATAACTTTGACCGGCTCAAAAACAGCCGTCCAGCGCGTGATCGCGGCCGGCCAGGACAGCATGAATGCTCTGCCGATAAGAGCGGGGTTCATGAAATTTTTTCCGATGCCGCCGTAGAGCTGCTTGACAATGATTATCGCAACTGCGTTTCCGGCGATCAGCATCCAGTACGGCATGGTGACAGGGCAGCAAAACGCGAGCAGGATCCCGGTCACGACGGCCGAGAGGTCCCCGATCGACGAAGGTTTCTTCATTAATTTGCGGTATAGCCATTCAAAGAAGACGGCTGAAGCGGCGGACACGGCTGTCATCACAAGCGCGCGCCAGCCGAAGAAGTACACGCTGCCGACGATCGCCGGAATAAGCGCGATAATTACGTCGAGCATGATGCTCCGTGTGTCCTCACTCGTGCGGATATGCGGACTGACGGATACGGAGTATGCTTCTGTGTTCACCTTGCCGCCTCCTTTGCCCTCTTTTCGGCGAGCTTTTTTTTGCCCGTCTTGAAGGATTGAACGAGATGCAGCCTCCCGGGGCAGATATAGCCGCAGCAGCCGCACTCGATACAATCGGTGACATTGAGTTTTTCAAGCTCATCGAGGTCGCCCTTTTGCTCATACGCGTACATGAGCATCGGCATAAGCCGCATCGGGCACGCTTCGATGCAGCGGCCGCACCTGATGCAGGCCCGCTCCGAGACCGCTCGTCCGCACTCATGGTCGCTCAGCGCCAAAATGCAGTTCGTGCCTTTGATAACCGGCGCGGAGAGGTCGTGTTGAGCAAGGCCCGTCATGGGTCCTCCCATGACGATTTTTCGCGGCGTCTCCTTAAAACCCCCGCAGGCGGAGAACAGCTCCGAGAAAGGTGTTCCGATTCGTACGCGGAGGTTGACCGGCGATGCCACGGCGGACCCCGCTACGGTTACGACTTTCTGTGTCAGCGGCACGCCGTTATACACCGCGCGGTATACTGCCGCCGCTGTGTCTGTGTTGAAGACTGCGCAGCCGACGTCGGCCGGGAGACCGCCGGGGGGGACCTGCCTGCCGGTAACAGTCTGTATCAGCTGCTTTTCGGCCCCCTGAGGATAGCGCGTTTTCAGCGAAATTATGCGTATGCTGTTGTCCGAAGACGGAAGCAGACGCTTCAGATGGCGTATCGCGTCCGCTTTGTTGTCCTCGATCGCGATCGTAACGCTTTCAAGACCGTATATTTTTCTAAAAATCCGCGCCCCGCCGAGAAGTTCGTCTCCGTTTTCGAGCATCCCCCTGTAACCCGAGGTTATGTAGGGCTCACATTCGGCGCCGTTGATAATGACAGTATCGACTTTCCCGAGGCCGGATCTGATCTTCGCGTGTGTCGGGAATGCCGCGCCGCCCAGGCCGACGATCCCGGCAGAGCGGATGATATCCGCTATCGACTCGGGGGACAGATCCGATACGTCGGTCCGCACGTCGGGATCCCCTGCAGGCGTATCCTTAAAGTCATTGGCGATGACAACGGACAGCACTCTGGAGCCGCTCGGATGGGGCCTGGCCTCAACAGCGACCACGGTTCCGGACACGCTCGCGTGTATCGGAGCGGAAACCGGTGCGTCGGAATCGCCTATGATCTGTCCCAGCGCTACGTAGTCGCCCTTCCCGACAAGCGGCCGGCACTGCGCTCCGACGTGCATTGACATTGGTATGACCGCAATCTCCGGGCTGCGCGGCGTCCGTATCTCTTTCTTGGCGGAATCGCTCTTGTTCTGAGCCGGGTGGACGCCGCCGAAGAATTTTCCGGGCATGAAGTATCATCCCTTTCCGCGATTTAACCGCAAAATCCTTATTTGTATAATTTATATAACTGGTGGAAAAATCAAGGCGCCAAGCAAATTCTTACCACGACATGCTACCACAAACCGACGTTTTTGTATAGATTTATTCTGTTTGGCAACGTTCGGCGGCAGCAGGCGATATACTCGTAAACCGCCGGACCTGCGGCCCGAGGCCGCCGCCGGTGCGGTGCGGGGAGCGTGGCTCTTGACTTTATCACTCCAATAGTTATATCTTATATTGTGTGTGCTGTCATAAATGCTCTTATTGTAAGACAAACGGCGTTATTCCGCAGATTCACCGAAGTAAAAGACAGCAGAAAAATTCGACAGGGGCAATGCCCCGCAGACGGTGATTTATGAGAAAGCTGGGATTTGACAATAAAAAATATCTGGAGACGCAGTCGGAACAGATAGAAAAACGTATCGGAGAGTACGGAGGGAAGCTCTATCTGGAGTTCGGCGGCAAGCTTTACGACGATTATCACGCGTCCCGCGTCCTTCCCGGTTTCGCACCGGACAGCAAGATGCAGATGCTCCAGAAACTGGCCGATAAAGTCGAGATCGTGATTGCTGTCAACGCAACCGACATTGAAAGCAACAGAGTAAGGGGCGATCTGGGTATCTTCTACGACAACGAAGCGCTCAGAATGGTCGACATATTCAAGTCGCTCGGGCTCTACGTCGGGAGCGTTGTCATTACGATGTACGAACCCCGCGCGTCCGTAGAGGCTTTCAAAAACAAGCTCGAAATGCTCGGAATGAGGGTTTTCCGGCATTACTACATCAGTGAATACCCGTTTAATATCGGAAAAATAGTGAGCGCGGAAGGATACGGGAGGAACAACTATATCGAAACATCCCACCCGCTCGTCGTCGTCACGGCGCCGGGTCCGGGCAGCGGAAAAATGGCCGTATGCATGAGCCAGCTCTATCATGAGCACGCCCGCGGCAAAAAGGCGGGATACGCCAAATTCGAGACTTTTCCGATCTGGAATCTTCCGCTCAAACACCCGGTCAATCTTGCATATGAAGCGGCTACCGTAGACCTTCAGGACGTGAATATGATCGATCCTTACCACCTTGAGGCATACGGAAAGGTCGCGGTAAACTACAACCGCGACGTCGAGACGTTTCCGGTCCTGAACGCCATCTTTCAGAAGATCGGTGACGGAACGCCGTACCGGTCTCCCACCGATATGGGTGTGAATATGGCGGGATACTGTATTACGGACAACGAAGTTGTCGTTAAAGCTGCCCGCGATGAGATAGTCCGCCGCTATTACGCGGCGGCTTGCGCAAGGCGAAAAGGTATCTGGCCGGAGAGTGCCGTCCGCAAAGCCGAACTGGTGATGGAGCAGGCGCTCGTGAGTACCCGCGACCGTGAAGTGGTCTTTGAAGCACTCGATAAGGAAGCCATTACAGGTATGCCGGCGATGGCGATACAGCTCTCCGACGGCAGGATCGTCCGCGGCAAGACCTCGGATCTTCTCGGACCGTCCGCTTCGGCGCTGCTGAATGCGGCGAAAGCTCTTGCGGGCATACCCAAGCGCCAGCTGATCATAGCTCCGTCCGTGATCGAGCCGATCCAGTCGCTGAAGGTCGGAACTCTCGGAAACCGGAACCCGAGACTGCACTCGGACGAAACGCTGATCGCTCTTGCCATCAGCGCAGCCACCGACCCCTCGGCGCGCGCGGCGATGGACGCTCTTTGTGAGCTCAAGGGCTGCGAGGCGCACTCCACGGTCATAGTGCCGCAGGTGGACGAGGAGGCCTACAGGCGGCTGGGCATCAATCTGACCTGCGAACCCAGATACGAAACAAACGCCTTTTTCCATAAGTAGTACAGATATAGATCCCGCGGCCGCATGATCGGCAGCGATTCGGCGCGAACGATACGCGCCGCCGCGCCTCCGGCCGGCGCCCCGGTTTGCGGGGGAAACCTGAAAGCCGGATCTTCGTCGGGGCGAATAACGCCGCGAAACGGCCGGATTCGCGGACGGTTTATTGCCGCCTTGCGGAACAAATCAGAATATTTGAGGCAGGTATCGGCATGACTGAAACTAAGCTTGACGGTCAAACGGTTTACGAAGGCAGGGTCATAACCGTAAGGAAAGATACCGTGCGTATGCCTGACGGCTCCGCTGCGGTACGGGAAGTTGTCTCCAGCAGCGGAGCTGCAGTCGTTCTGCCCGTCAACGGAAAAGGAGAGGCCGTTCTTGTGCGCCAATACCGCTACGCTGCGGGTTCACTGCTGCTGGAGGCGCCCGCGGGGAAGCTTGAAAAGGGCGAAGATCCCCGGGCCTGCGCTGCGAGAGAATTGAAAGAGGAGACCGGGTACTCATCCGGACGGATGGTTTCTCTGGGTACCATCTATTCATCGCCCGGAGTATTTGACGAGCAGCTGCATCTCTTTCTTGCTTTAGATCTGACATGCGGTGATTCGTGCCCCGACGAAGGGGAGTTTATCGAGACGGTTCACATGCCGCTTGAAGCGCTCACCCGGGATATTATGCGCGGTAAGATACGCGACGCAAAGACGGTAGCGATAATCTTGATGGCAAATGAGTTTCTGAAAGGGAACAAATACAGAGCCGAATGACACTTAACCGGATGTGCGCTGTTTTTTTCACCGGGCCCTTTGGCACCGGGGCGCGCTGAAAGGAACGGATATACAGATGAGCGGAAAAATTCTGATAATCGAAGACGAAAAAGCGATAGTCGATATTTTACGGTTTAATTTGGTAAAACAAGGGTTTGAGACAATGGAGGCCTATGACGGCGAGGAAGGTCTGGGGCTGGCGCTTTCCGAATCGCCGGATCTGATCCTGCTTGACCTTATGCTGCCGAAGATGGACGGCTTCGACGTCTGCCGGGCTCTGCGCGAAAAGGATCCCGTGACGCCGGTGATCATCCTCACAGCGCGTGAGGAAGAGAACGACAAGGTCGTGGGGCTCGAACTGGGCGCCGACGACTACATAACAAAACCGTTTTCGATGAGGGAACTGATGGCCCGCATAAAAGCGAATATGCGCAGAACGGTCCAGCAGCCCCCCCGGGGAAAAATCGGAGAAAACTGTCTGGTGGTGGGCGACCTGATTCTGAATGCAGACAGCTGTGAGGTGTTCCACCGTGATCAGCCCGTACAGCTCACCGCGAAGGAATATGAATTGCTCAAGCACCTGATGGGACATCCGGACAAGACGGTATCACGTGAGGAGCTGCTTGAAAAAGTCTGGAACTACGAGTATTTCGGCGATATGCGCACTGTTGACGTGACGGTCCGGCGACTGAGGGAAAAAGTCGAGGACGATCCCGCCCAGCCGAGGTACATTATCACAAAACGCGGCATGGGGTATATGCTGAAATCCTGAGGGAGGCCGTCTGATGGCGCGAAGCCTGCGTCTGAAACTGATTATGTTCATGGTCATGCTTTTGATAGCGGCCATGTTTGTCGTCGGCGCTTTTTTGGTCAACGGGGTAAAAAAGTTCTACCAGAACAATTTCTTTGAACAGATGAAGGACGTTTTTACTCCCGAGTATATTGCCGAGCTCAACTCGGAATCGGAAAGAGGTCCGGAGCACCTGACCGAGATGCTGATGAAGACGTCGGGCCTCGGGGTGGACATCACTACGCGGAACGTCTATGTTCTCAGCCGGCGCGGCCAGCTTCTGCAGGGTTCCGACGAAAAAGAACGCGTAGAGATAACAAAGAACATCCTCACTGCGATGGAAGGCGAGGTGGGGATGGACCACAGCCTCGTCAAAGCAAGGATGGACGTGGCGATACCGGTCGGTACCGACGGCAATCGGTACGTTGTCTACGTTCTTGACAGCGGAGAAGAGGAGACAAAACTGTCCGGCGAGGTCATGGTCATAATCCTTCAGGCTCTGGCGCTCGGGGTATGCATCTCGGTCGCTCTGAGCGTAATGCTCTCGGATATATTGATAACGCCCATCGAGAGGCTGCGCGATGGCGCGGAAAGGATCGCCTCCGGCGATTTTTCTCAGAAACTCGACGTGAATTCCAAAGATGAGATCGGCGTGCTCACAGTGACATTCAACAATATGGCCAATGTCCTGGAAAAAACGCTTGACGAGATAGAGAACGAGAAGAACAAACTGAGCACATTGTTTTTACACATGACGGACGGAGTTCTCGCATTCTCGAGAGACGGAGCGCTGATACACAAGAACCCCGCCGCCGAGCAGCTGCTGGGTCTGCGCGACACGGGTGAGATGCGCTATGACGATATGTTCCGGCAGGACGCGCCGCTTGAGACCGTTCTGCAGCTCAGAAGGCCGGAATTTATTGAGGCCGAGAAGAAAGCGGGCAAAAAAGACCTTGAGCTCTTCTTTGCCCCGTTTTCCGAGCAGGGTGAGCAGGGGGGCGTACTCGTCGTCGTACACGACGTGACCGAACAGCGCAAAGCGGAGGAACTGCGCAGGGAGTTTGTCGCAAACGTATCGCATGAACTGAGGACCCCTCTGACAAACGTCAAAAGCTACGCGGAGACGCTCATCGATTCTCCGGATCTGTCGGAGGAAATGAGGGAAAAGTTTCTTTCCGTAATACTCGGAGAGGCGGACCGCATGTCGCATATCGTACAGGATCTGTTGACCCTCTCGCGCTTTGACTACGGGCGTTCGGAGATACAAATGGAGCCGTTCTCTTTTACGGAGGCTGTCAGGAACGTGTATGAGGCGGTCGGGATGGAGGCCAGGCGCAGGCAGCAGCAGATCGAGCTTGAGATCCGGGGCGATATACCTCATATCAAGGGTGACCGCAGCCGGGTGGAGCAGGTTGTGATGAATGTCGTCTCAAATGCGCTCAAATACACGCAGGAGGGCGGGCATATCTCTTTGCGTATATGGAGGGAGCAGAGTAAAGTCTGTCTCAGCGTTACGGATGACGGCATCGGTATTCCCGAAAAAGACATCCCGCGGCTGTTTGAGAGGTTCTACAGGGTAGACAAGGCCCGCTCAAGAGAGTCGGGAGGGACCGGGCTCGGCCTGTCGATAGCGCTTGAGATCATGCAGCAGCATGAAGGAACGATAAACGTCAGCAGCCGGCTCGGAGAGGGTACGTGTGTGACCTTATGCTTCCCGGTCACCGGTGATCGGGCATGAACAGAAAATGGATAGAAGCGGGAAAAACCGTTCTTATTATCGTGCTGTCTCTGAGCGCGGTGCTGCTTCTTTTGCTGGTGGTCGCCTCGCAGAACGGCACCGTCACGACACAAGGCGTCATCAGCGCGGCAAAGCGCCTTTTTCATAACGAGAGCACAGTCGGCGAAAAAAACTTTGAGGTATTCCGGGCCGCCATGCCAGTACAGGCAGCCGTCATGCATGAAAACGGCAGATGCGGTATTGTATACGGATTTGACAGGATCGACGAGCTTTTCGACGCGGTAGGCTCGACCGTCAAGGAAGCGTTCGGCTCCGCCCAGCAGGCCGAACCGATCGGCGAGGAAGCCTGGCGGGAGGCGCTAACGCGCCGGGGCGTGTATTTTGCTTATGATACAAGTATCCCTTTGCCTGTGCTCGCGAGCTGGTTTTCAACCTCGAGAGATGAGGATCTGTCTGTCGCACGCCTCATTTTCAGCTGCGACACGGAAGAGAACGTGATCCTTCTGTTCTCGGACGGCGTGGATTACTACGCGTGCGAAACATCGGCGCGTTCCGAAACGCTTCGCGAGCAGGTGGCGTTCTGTCGGCCGAACGGGGCCGGATTTGCTTTCGAGGCCGCGAAAGAAGCGGAAGTGTATGAGAACGTGGACCCGTATTCCATGATCCTGGACGGCATGAACGCGGCACTTCCGAAATACTCTTCATCCCCCGCGTTTGACAGGGAGGCGAGGGTGGACCTAATGGAACTGCTCAAGCTCAACCCTTACGCGGAGAACCCGTATGAGGATAAGGACGGCTGGATGGTGTATCTGTTTTCTTCGGGGACGCTCAGGATAAACGGGAACGGAAGGGCTGTTTTCGAAGACCCCGACGGTCAGGGTATCGATTATTTTACCGAGCGCATGTACGAAGACGGGGGCAGCGGCGTCTCGGCGGTTGAATCGTCTCGTGCGTTTGCCGCCGACACTGTCGGACGGAACCGCGGCGACTCGAGGATATATATGAGCGAATACAGCAAGTCGGGCGATACTGTCACGATAAAGTACTCCTACTACCTTGAGGGCCTCAGGGCTATCGCCCCGCAGGGCGGATTTGCGGCGCAGTTCACGTTTGTCGGCGGAGTTCCGGTCAGGATCGAGCTTAATTACCGTTCTTACAGGATGCTCGAGGAAGCCGGCGACATTCTTGCTCCGCATTACGCCGCCGCTGTCTATCCGAAGTCCCGGCGCCTGCTCCTGGCTGCAGGATATGTCGAAAGTAAAAAGGGCATCGCGGAAGCCGACTGGATAATTTCCTGACCATGCGGGGAAAAAGAGCACGTGCGGCGCGAGGCGCTGTCGGGAGAATCGAATACTGTGAAAATATCAAAACTAAAAACGCTCATAATTATTATGCTGGTGATCGTGAACGGTTTTTTGCTTTCTCTGGCCTTACCGAGGCTTACTGCCGAGCGCAGACAGATGCAGGAAGAGAAGAAGAGCCTTGTTCGCCTGCTGAGGGAGAGCGACATACAGACAGATATCGAAGCCATACCGGATGACGTAAGGCTGGAGACCCTGACGGTCGGAAGAGACGAGGCTGTCGAGTCGAAGGCCGTTCGGATGCTTCTCGGAGAGTACGAATTTTCGGACATGGGGGGCGGTATCCACTCGTACGAGAGCGGCGCGGGTTCGGCAGAGTTCCGCGCGGGCGGGGATTTCAGCATAGAGCTAACCTCGGGCGCGGAAAGATATAGAACACCGGACACAGCCGGCAGGCTTTTCAAAGATCTCGGTTTCGACGCGCTGAACTTTCGTACGTTTTTCGAAGACGGATCTGAATGCGCATCCGCAGATCAGGCGCTGAACGGCGCGGCGATCTTCAACTGCACTGTGACGGCGCGATATGATGAGACCGGTCTGCGCAGCATCTCCGGAACCTGGATCACGTCGGCCGAGCCCTCTTCACGGGAGGATACCCGGGCCATTGGTGTGGCGACGGCGCTCGTCAGTTTTCTTGACAGGAGTGAAAATATGGGCATAGTGTGCGGTGAGATAACCGGTGTGGAGGCGGGATACCTCCTTTCGCGGAGCAGCCAGTCTGTCGAACTGAACCCCGTCTGGCGGATCGCGGCCGACACGGGCACCTATTTTGTCAACGCGCTCTCGGGCGAGATAATTATCTAGAGAAAGCAGAAAAATATCATCGAAAAAAATACCCTGTATGGGAAATCTTTAATTGTATTCGGTTAGAATTATGATATAATACGATACAGTTGACATAAAATATAAACCAGTGAATTTGTTCGTTGAATTTTCAAATAATGTGCCGCAGGGAGGGTCAGCGGTTTGATAAAGTATGTCATTGAAGGAGGCAGACCTCTGAGAGGAGAGGTCACTGTCAGCGGTGCAAAGAACGCTGCCGTGGCACTCATCCCGGCAACTCTGCTCGTTAAGGGCGTTTGCCGCTTGGAGAATATCCCCAAAATCAGTGATGTGACGCTCCTGCTCAGCGTTTTAAGAAGAATGGGAGCTGTGATCCAAACGGTAAACAGCCACACTTATGACATTGACTGTACAAACGTGGATTCATGCTCCGTTCCTTTTGCGAGCCGGATCCGGGCTTCATATTATCTCGCGGGTGCGCTCCTTGGTCGTTTCGGCAGAGGAGAAGTGCCGTTGCCCGGGGGCTGCGACCTCGGCGAACGGCCGATAGACCAGCACCTGAAAGGGTTCAGGGCGATGGGCGCGGATGTTACTATCGCCAACGGCAACATAATCGCGGACGGGCACGGAAGGCTTCGCGGAGCCGGTATATATCTTGACGTCGTTTCCGTCGGAGCTACCATAAATATCATGCTGGCGGCGGCACTTGCGGAGGGTATGACGGTAATAGACAACGCCGCCAAGGAGCCCCACATTGTCGACGTGGCAAACTTTCTTAACTCGATGGGCGCGAACATAACGGGCGCCGGTACCGACGTTATAAAGATCCGCGGTGTGGATAAACTTCACGGGGGTTCGTACACGATCATTCCCGACCAGATCGAAGCAGGCACCTATCTGGCCGCAGTCGGTGCTGCGGGAGGGAAGATCCTTGTGCGAAACGTTATTCCGAAGCACCTTGACAGCATCGTCGCGAAACTTGAAGAAGCGGGTCTCGAGATCCGGGATTTTGACGACAGCATTCAAATAGAACGGACATCAAGACTCAGGAGCATCCATATTAAAACAATGCCGTATCCCGGCTTCCCGACGGACATGGTCCCGCAGCTGGCAGCCCTTCTCTGCGTTGCGGATGGGACAAGCTATATCAACGAGGGGATCTGGAGCAACAGATTTCGCTTTGCGGATGAATATGCCCGCCTGGGCGCGCACATACAGGTGAACGGAAAGACCGCTGTGATCGAGGGTATACCGGAGCTGTCGGGCGCGACAATGAAAGCCTGTGATCTCCGGGCCGGCGCCGGCATGATCCTTGCGGGTCTTGCCACGAAAGACATTACCGAGATCGAGGACGTGCATCATATTGAGCGCGGATATGAAGATATTGTCGAAAAAATGAGAGCTCTGGGCGCAAACATCCGCCGGGTCGTCGTACCCGATAAGACCGATTTGCGCGTTGTGATCTGACAGATAACAAACTCGGAAACACGGGGTTAGACCCCGCGTTTCTTTTGTTGGGGGAAAAGCGCAATGCCCGTTATTTGCACTCTGGCGAGCAGCTCGAGAGGAAACGCGTCTTTTGTTGCCGAAGGGCACACGTCGCTCCTGCTAGACGCTGGTATTTCCCTTCGCCGCCTGTCGCAGGGGCTTAAGTTGCTGGGGAGCTCGCCCGGATGCCTGAGCGCCGTGCTCATAACGCACGAACACTCGGATCATATAATGGGCCTGCCTCTGCTTGCGGCAAAGTATGAAGTTCCCATCTACTGCAGCCGCGGCACGGCCCGCGCTCTGCAGGCGCAATACCCACACCTTAAGGGGAGGATGAGAACTTTTTTTGCCGGGGATGCGTTCTCCGTGGGCGACTTCGAGGTCCGGACGTTCCCGACGTCACATGACTGTGCCGAGAGCGTAGGATACGTTATGCGCGGCGGCGGAGCGAAAGTTGCCCTGGCAACAGACCTGGGGTGCGTCACCCAAGAGGTGGAAAATGCCTTGAAGGGTGTCGATTTTCTGCTGCTTGAAGCAAATCACGACATAGAAAAACTATGGATGGGGTCGTATCCGGTCGGCCTGAAAAAAAGGATCCTCGGGAAAAAGGGCCACCTAAACAACGAAGACAGCGCCGGCCTGGCCGTATACGCGGCAAGGAACGGAACAAGAAAGATAGTGCTCGTGCATCTCAGCCAGGAGAACAACACCCCGAATCTCGCGATCGGGGCCGTGTCGCGGGCTCTTGCCGACAGCGGGGCGGGGCACGTTATGCTTGATGCCGCGCCGCCGCAAACTGCCGGAAACGTTTACATACTGGAATGATAAAGATAAACCTTATCTGCGTGGGACGGCTGAAGGAGAAATATTTCGCAGAGGCATGCAAAGAATATGAAAAGAGGCTAGGGCGCTATTGCAGTCTTACGGTCATAGAGATCGGGGAGTACAGGCTGCCGCAATCGCCCTCGCGTGAAAACATCCGCGCTGCCCTTGAAAAGGAGGCCTCCGCCATCCGCGCAAGGATCCCCAGGGGCAGCAAGGTCATAGCCATGTGTTCGGAGGGTGAAAAATGCGACAGCGTCGAGTTCTCCGGTATAATAATGAGCAGCCCGGCGCAGGGGTTCCCCTGTCTCACATTTTTGATCGGCGGCTCTCATGGCCTGGACGAAGGACTTAAGCGTGCCGCCGACATGAGGCTGTCGATGTCGGATATGACTTTTGCGCACCACCTCGCGAGAGTGATGCTTCTTGAGCAGATATACAGATCATTCAAAATTGCGGAAGGTTCCGGTTATCATAAATAAGCGCGTTGAAAATTAACAGGACGGTCGATCAGCACATAAACGTGAGGAGTTGTTGCATTATGAAGAACTGGGGCAAGAGTACCGACCCTATGAAAAACTGGCCGCTGCAAGACGACGGCACACCGGTCCGCCCGGTGTATCTTTGTAACGAGTCCAGCCTGTCTTTCAGCGCAGAGGTCGCTGTCAGTATGTTGAACGCGTACGGGATACCGGTCATGACGCAGTATCCCTCAGGCGGAAGCATGGGAAAAGTCGTGCTCGGGATATCGGGTTACGGTCAGGAACTCTATGTGCCCGAGACCATGCTGGATACGGCGCGGGACCTGATAAGCGATGACGTTGAGATACTGGAAGAAGAGATGTACGAATCGCTGGACAGCCCCTCGGACCGCTAGATTTGATACAGTACAAAAAAGCATAAGGATTTCCTGCTGTATTATGCGAAAAATGCCTGTGTATCCTTGATTTTATAGATATATTGGGATAGAATACGAAACGCATTAATATGAAGAAATAATGTTTAGTCCAGAAAGGAAGCCGAACATGGAAAAGAAGTACCTCTATTTATTCTCGGAAGGCAACGGAAGCATGAAGGAGCTTCTCGGAGGAAAGGGAGCGAACCTCGCCGAGATGACCAGCCTGGGTATGCCCGTGCCGAAGGGATTTACGATCACGACGGAAGCCTGCACGAAATACTATGAGGACGGGGAGAAAATTGCGCCGGAACTGCAGAGCGACATTATGAAATATGTTGCGGAACTGGAAAAGCAGACTGGAAAGAAGTTCGGCGACAAGGAGAACCCCCTCCTCGTGTCTGTGCGCTCGGGCGCTCGCGCCTCTATGCCCGGTATGATGGATACGATATTGAATCTCGGTCTCAATGAAGAGGTCGTCGACGTCATGGCGCGAAAATCGGGCAATCCGCGCTGGGCTTACGACTGCTACAGACGTTTTATTCAGATGTATTCCGACGTCGTAATGGAGGTAGGGAAGAAGTACTTCGAAGAGCTCATCGACAAGATGAAACAGGAGCGGGGCGTCGAGAATGATACGGAGCTGACGGCCGAAGACCTTAAAGAGCTCGCGAGGCAGTTCAAGGCTGAGTACAAGGCAAAGCTCGGAGAGGACTTCCCGACAGACCCGAAAGAACAGCTTATGGGCGCTATTAAAGCCGTCTTTCGCTCCTGGAACAATCCGCGCGCGATCGTATACCGCCGCCTGAACGACATTCCCGGTTCGTGGGGCACCGCTGTCAACGTTCAGGAGATGGTTTTCGGAAACCTCGGAGATACTTCGGGAACCGGCGTCGCGTTCACGCGCAACCCCGCCACAGGTGAAAAGAAACTGTTCGGCGAATTTCTGATGAATGCCCAGGGTGAGGACGTCGTAGCCGGTATTCGCACACCGCAGACGATCGATCAGCTCAAGGACATCATGCCGGACGTCTATAATGAATTTGTCGAGATCTGCGCAAAACTGGAGAGCCATTACCGCGACATGCAGGACATGGAGTTCACGATAGAGGACAAGAAACTGTTCATGCTTCAGACCCGCAACGGTAAGCGCACCGCCAGCGCAGCGCTGAAGATAGCCTGCGACCTCGTGGACGAGGGCGTTATCAGCGAAAATGAAGCCGTGCTGATGATCGACCCGAAATCTCTCGACGCGCTGTTGCACCCGCAGTTTGATGCCGGCGCTCTGAAGAAGGCCCAGCCCATCGGTACGGGGCTTGCCGCTTCACCCGGAGCCGCATGCGGCAGATTGGTCTTCACGGCTGAGGACGCGAAAGAATGGGCGCAAAGAGGCGAAAAAGTGGTCCTTGTGCGCCTTGAGACCTCTCCCGAGGATATCGAGGGTATGGCTGCTGCTCAGGGCATCCTCACCGTGCGCGGCGGAACGACGTCGCATGCCGCCGTTGTGGCAAGAGGCATGGGAGCCTGCTGCGTTGCCGGCTGCGGTGCTATCAACATCGATGAGGAAAACAAGACATTCGAACTGGGCGGAAAGGTCTTCAAAGAGGGCGACTGGATCAGCCTCGACGGCACGACCGGCTGCATTTACGGAGAGGCTATCAACACGACCGACGCCACGATCGGCGGAGAGTTCAGCCGCATAATGGCCTGGGCCGACAAGTACAGGAAACTCAGTGTCCGCACTAACGCCGATACGCCCCGCGACGCAGCACAGGCCCGCAAGTTCGGAGCGGAAGGGATCGGACTCTGCCGCACCGAGCATATGTTCTTTGACGCGGACAGGATCCCCGCTATCCGCGAGATGATCTGCTCAGACACGGTCGAGCAGCGTCAGAAGGCTCTTGCAAAGCTTGAGCCTATGCAGCAGTCTGACTTTGAGGGCATTTACGAGGCCATGGAAGGCTGCCCCGTTACTATCCGCTACCTTGACCCGCCCCTGCACGAGTTCCTCCCGACTGATGAGGAGGATATCGCTCAACTGGCAGAAGATCTGGGGAAATCGGTCGGCGAGATCAAGGCGATAATCGCATCGCTGCACGAGTTCAACCCGATGATGGGGCACAGAGGCTGCCGCCTGTGTGTCACATACCCCGAGATCGCCGTAATGCAGACGAACGCCGTTATAAAGGCCGCCATCAACGTGAAAAAGAAGCATCCCGACTGGGATCTTGTCCCCGAGATCATGATCCCGCTCGTCGGAGAAGTCAAAGAGCTTCAATATGTCAAGAAAGTTGTTGTCGATACCGCCGACGCGCTCATAAAGGAGAGCGGTTCGGACCTTAAGTATAAAGTCGGCACGATGATCGAGATCCCGCGCGCCTGCCTGACGGCGGATGAGATTGCCAAAGAGGCCGATTTCTTCTCATTCGGAACAAACGACCTTACGCAGATGACGTTCGGCTTCTCCCGCGATGACGCCGCCAAGTTCCTGGACGCTTACTATTCAAAGAAGATCCTTGAGTCCGATCCTTTCGCGCGCCTAGACCAGACCGGCGTCGGCAAACTGGTCGAGATGGCGGTGAAGCTTGGCCGCCAGGCTAACCCCGGCCTCAAGATCGGCATTTGCGGAGAACACGGAGGCGATCCTTCATCCGTCGAGTTCTGCCACAGGACCGGCCTCAGCTACGTCTCCTGCTCGCCGTTCCGCGTGCCTATAGCCCGCCTCGCCGCAGCTCAGGCCGCACTGAAAGATTAGTAATAACCGCCGGGCCAGAAGGTCCGGCAATCCGATTTCTTGTATCCGGCTGCGCGCCCTGATGATAACGATATGTTGTCAACAGGGCGCGCAGCTGCTCTTGGGATACGTGGGCGGCATCGGACCGGGGGCACCCGGGGACGGGAGACTGTGCTCAGAGTACCGGGAGCGGCATTCGGGATGTGCGCTATGACGGATCCGGGGCCGCTTTGTCGTGTGTGCCGTCAGAGCGGTGAAAACCCGGAGCATACGGGCACCTTGTTCTTGTTATCGGCAGACGTATAGAGTATTATGGAAAATATCAGAAGGCGCTTATGCAGCGGCGTCTTGCGGCCGCCGGCGGGCCGGGTTTCGCGGATAAAGGATGTCGGTGACCGATGAAAAACAACGACAGGAGCGAGAAGGATGGCAAATAATCTGCAAATGAAGTTTTACAGCATGAATTCGCCAAAGCGCGGCTACTCGTGGGAGACTCCGCCCGACCCGATACCCGAGAACATGATCTCCGAGTCGCTGGAGGCGGAGGTCGTGGTTATCGGCGGCGGTATAAGCGGGCTTGCCGCAGCTGCAAGGTGCACGTGCCGCGGACTCAGCTGTATCGTGCTCGACAAGAACACCGGCCTGAAGGCGCTGGCAGGCCAGATAGCGGCGGTGAACTCAAGAGTGATGGCTGAGCTCGGGATAACGATCGACAAGAAGCAGCTGGCTGCCGACTGGATGAAAGTGAGCGGCAGCCGGGTCCAGGAGGACCTGCTGTGGATCTTCATCAACCGCAGCGCGGAGGGCTTTGAGTGGATGCTGGACCTGACCGAAGGCAGCGTCGAGGCGAAAGTGTTTATCGCCTACAGGGGGCCGGTGTTCGGCGAATACTTCGGCACGCACCACATCTATCGAAAGGAAGGCTGCGACAAGTACAGCTATAAAGGCGGCGGAATGCTCGCGTGTGAGATCTTCGAAAAAGCATTGCTGGGATATGGCGGAAAGCTTTATCGGGGCACGGCTGCTGAGCAGCTTGAAAAAGACAAATCAGGAAAGGTCACTTCCTGTATCGCAAAATGTGCGGACGGCAGGTACCGCCGCTATATCGGCAGTAAGGCTGTGGTGCTGGCAACGGGCGACTGCAGTGACGACCGCGAGATGATCGAAGCTTTTTGCCCCATCGGTCTGCGGGCAACAAAGCAGTGGCCGAGGCCCGGCAACACCGGGGACGGGCAGAAGATGGCATACTGGGCCGGCGCGGCACTAGATAACCCGGAGTGGGCTCCCACCCTGCACGCCCTCGCCTACAGCCATTTTCAGGGCTTTTTCCTGCACGTCAACCGGCTGGGCAGGCGCTTTATGAACGAGGACACGTGGATGCAGGCGAAATCGATACGATGCATGATGCAGCCCGGCGGCGACTTTGCATATACGATCATGGACGACAAATTCCTGGACGAGATCAACGACAGGTGGGATGTGATAGGCGGCCAGGGCATGGCGCCGATGAGCATGGTCGGAGATAAGTTTGACCGCGAAAAGTTCGCCTCACAGATCCAGGGCACCATCGCTGAAGGGAACGGATTCAAAGCAGATTCGCTGGAGGAACTGGCGGAGCTTGCGGATATACCGGCCGATGAGCTGAAAAAGGCGGTGGAGCGCTACAATGAGCTTGTGGCCGGCGGGGACGACACCGACTTCGGAAAGCGCTCGGAGCTGCTTACGTCTGTCGACAGGCCGCCGTACTACGCAATAAAATGGGGACCTATGCTGCTTGACGTATTCGGGGGCGCTCTTGTCAATACAGGGCTCAACGTGATCGGAGCCGACGGAGAGGTGATCCCCGGTCTGTACGCCGTGGGCAACGCGGCGGGAGGTATGTACGCTGTGGACTACCCGCTGCTGCTCAACGGCAACAGCTACGGGCGCGCTCTGGCCTACGCGATGCAGCTGGCCGACAGCATACTCGGGGAGTTCTAGCGGCAACAGCGGCGGGGAGGAACCGAGATCCCTCCCCGCGAGCTGCCTGCAAGTATCAGACCGCTGTTTTTTTAGTTTATTGCGCCGCTGGGGCAAACGTCGAGCAGTCTGTCTCCTGTGAAGTGGACGCGTGCCGGGGCGTAACGTGTATCCTGTCCGCCGAGCAGAAATTGCCGGTCATATAGTAACGGCAGTTTGATACCTCGCAGCTTATTCCCTGATTCGGGTGGTCCATCTTGTTGGCTTTCATATTGTCCTCCGAAAAATGATAATAGCCACAGTAGTTTCTGAAAAACCCTCGGCCTTTATTCACTAATACGGCTGAAACATGTACAAATGTTTCTTTAGCGCAGCGCTCTGTGCGGGTGCGGTGTCATGCCTCGCCCGCTCGGTTGCGGGTGAATAAAGAGTTTATCGCTTTAGCTCTGTGGGATATTGCATTGATAGCCGTTGTGAGGTACAATATAAGTTGATGCGCCAAACGATCAGGGCGGTTTCTTTCGGCGCTTTACTTTGTGAAAAGGTTTGGCAGCCTGACGTGGTATATCAATTGAGACGGGAGGAAGAAGTATATGAAAAATCTGTTTCACTTGTTCAATTCGGACATGAGTATCGGTGAATCGATTCTGTATTCCGTGCTGGGTATGGCGATCGTTTTTCTGATGCTCGCCGTTTTGATGTATATAATAAAGCTCGTCGGCTTTATTATGAAACGCATGGAGGAAAAAGAGAGGCTCTCCACCGGATCGGAAACGGCAGGAGAAGAAGCAATACCGGCTCCTCCGGACAAGGGAGATCTGTTGATCCTTAACGGTGTACCTGCCAGGACTGCCGCCATCGTAATGGCGCTTGTCGCCGACAGCTTGAAAAAACCTATCAATGAGCTGCGTTTCAAATCTATCAGGGAGGTCAGATGAAGTGATATATAGGGTTGTTTTAGACGGCAGGACATATGAAGTCGAAGTTGAAGCGGGCGAAGCCAGGGTCGTTGACGAGTACATCACCGCTTCCGGTCCTGCCGGGGCGGGAGCGCAAGAGACGACAGAAGCAGATGCGGGTACAATACAGTCCGAAGCCGTTCCAGCGGAGGTCATTTCCTCCCCCGTTCCGGGCACTGTTATGAGCGTAGAGGTCGAGCCGGGTCAATTTGTTAAGGCGGGCGATACGGTCATCATACTGGAAGCCATGAAGATGGAAAACGAGATCACCGCTTCCGTTTCGGGTACCGTTACAAAGGTGCTGACGTCAAAAGGCGCAGCGGTCGACACGGGTGCACCGCTGGTGGTCATAGGCTGACGGGGGACAAAATGGAGAGAATTGTCGATATTTTCACCCGCATATTGATTGATTCCGGTTTTTCAGGCTTTTTTGCGGACGGCGGCTGGAAAAACCTCATTATGATCGCGCTCGCATGTGTCCTGCTTTATCTTGGTATCGTCAAAAAGTTCGAACCGCTGCTCCTCGTCGGAATAGCGTTCGGCATGCTGTTGACGAATCTCCCCGGAGCCCATCTCTATAACCCGGAGCTCTGGGACGCATACAGCGACGGAGAAATAACACTGACTAAGATCTTCCATGACGGGGGTCTGCTCGACATCCTGTATATTGGAGTCAAATCGGGTCTGTATCCTTCCCTCATTTTTCTTGGAATCGGCGCGATGACGGATTTCGGTCCGCTGATCGCCAACCCGTCGAGTCTGCTTCTCGGGAGCGCAGCCCAGCTCGGAGTGTGCTGTGCATTTATCCTGGCGGTGGTTTTCGGGTTTGACGGGGCTGCCGCCGCATCGATCGGTATAATCGGAGGCGCGGACGGACCGACGGCGATTTTCCTGACGGGAAAGCTTGCGCCTTCTCTTCTGGGACCCATCGCTATTGCCGCTTACTCATATATGGCGCTTATCCCTCTTATCCAGCCGCCCATCATGCGGGCGCTGACTACGCCGGAAGAGCGAAAGACAAAGATGGACCAGCTGAGGGTGGTCTCAAAAGGCGAAAAGATCGTTTTCCCGATAGTCGTTGCTGTGTTCGTGATCCTGCTCCTGCCGGCCACCGCCCCGCTGATAGGCTGCCTGATGCTCGGCAACCTGCTCCGCGAGTGCGGAGTAACGGATCGCCTTCAGGATACGGCGCAGAACGCAATGATGAACATAGTGACCATTTTCCTGAGCATTTCCGTAGGCGCCACAACGGTTGCATCAAACTTCCTCCGTCTTCAGACGATCGTCATAATAATTCTCGGCCTTGCGGCTTTTGCCTTTTCTACGGTCGGAGGCGTGCTTCTCGGAAAGCTGATGTACAAGATCTCGGGCGGCAAGATAAATCCGCTTATCGGGTCTGCAGGCGTCTCGGCCGTGCCTATGGCTGCCAGGGTGTCGCAGGTGGAGGGGCGCAAAGCCAACCCGTTCAATTACCTGCTCATGCATGCGATGGGACCTAACGTGGCAGGTGTCATCGGTTCGGCTGTCGCAGCGGGATTCTTGCTGGCCCTCTTCGGATGAGCGACGGCGCTGCGCCAGGACCTGAAGAAAAAAACCGCCCCTCCTGTTTCGGAAAATCCGAAAGGGAGGGGCGTTCTTCATATAGCTTCAGCCCGTATTTGCCCGACATTATTTTCCGACACAGAAGCGGGAAAAAATTTCTTCCGCAATGTCATCCCGCAAAGACGAGCCGGTAATAGCGCCTATATGCTCCAGCGCGGCCTCGGCGTCGCACAGGGCGGCGTCGGCGGTCAGGCCCGATCTCAGGGCGGCCAGGGCTCCCCGCAGGCATCGGCAGGCCTCTTTTGCCGCTTCTGCCTGCCTGAGATTTGTCAGGATCTCGCCCTCCGCATAATCCTGTGAAGAACGGCCGAGAAGCTCGCCGGTAAGTCCGGCGAGGCGGTCGAGGCCCTCGCCGCTCAGTGCGCTTACGCTGCAGACAAATTCGAATTGCTTCTGAATCTTTTCGGTCCCGATCTTCTGTGGCAGATCGGATTTGTTGAGTACAGCGATACGATTCGGGGCTGCGAGCGAGGCTGAGACCGTTTCGTCGTCTTCGGGGCCGAGTTCCCTCGAACCGTCAAAGACAGCGTAAACGAGCCCCGCGCGCGAGGCGATGTCAAGCGATCTGGAGATCCCGAGCCGTTCCGTTTCGCTTCGGCTGTCGCGTATGCCGGCAGTATCCGTCAGGCGGAGCAGAACGCCCCCCAGCAAGAGCGGCTCTTCGATGCTGTCGCGTGTGGTTCCCGCCTCGGAAGTGACGATCGCCCTTTCGTACCCCAGAAGCGCGTTCAGGAGCGAGGATTTTCCGGCGTTGGGGCGGCCGATGATGGCCGTCAGGACCCCCTCTTTAAGGACTCTGCCCCGGGCGTAGCTGTCGGCCAGCCTCTCAAGTTCCTTGGAGGCATCCCCAAGCACGGAGCATGCATTCTCCGTATCAAAAGGATCGATATCCTCTTCCGGGTAATCGACCATTGCCTGAAAGTGCGAGACAACGCCTAATATATCCTTGTAGACCGCTTCGAGTTTGTTTCGCAGAGCCCCGCCCAGCTGCAGGACCGAATTGCGTGCTGCCGGAGGAGACACGGAATCTATCAGGTCGGCGACGGCTTCCGCCTGGCTGAGGTCCATGCGGCCGTTCAGGAAAGCTCTCCTCGTAAACTCCCCCGGGTGCGCCTGGCGCACACCGGTGCGAAACAGAGACTCAAGACCAAGGGACAGGACCGTCGGAGATCCGTGGCAGTGAAGCTCGGCGCAGTCTTCACCGGTATAACTGCCGGGTCCCGGAAAAAGAACGCACATACACCGGTCGACGGCGTGGCCGCTTTTATCGAAGAGCGTCCCGTATATCATTGTGCGCGGTTTGTTTTTCGCGGAGTCCCAGCCGCCGACGGGCGCAAAGACGCGCCGCACGGCCTGAAACGCGCCGGGCCCGCTGATCCGTATTATTCCTATAGCGCTTTTTCCTGTTCCCGTCGCTATAGCGGCTATAGTATCTTCCATAAACAAAAAGGCTTCATCCCTGTTGACATATTTTCGGCATTGGTGAGCAGAGTATAGCATACCCGGGAAGCTTATGCAAATCCGCGCTCATATCACGAAGACCCGCCCTCCGTGATATTCCCGCAAAGCTCTTTTCTCGAGCGAAAAAAGGTGTATAATATAGTATTAATGCTTATGAGCGCTAATATCGCGGGCTGAAAATGCGGCTATATCAGCGAGGACTGAGCACTGTTCTGTTCGCGCTCCGGCCGGAAATATTTTGATGATATCAGAGGGAATTATGGAGGTTGGCGGAATTTCGGCAATCGAAAAACTGAAGGGTCGGATCATGGCTGCGGCCGAACGCGGAGCCCTGCCCCACGCATGTATTATCGTCGGGCCGGAAGGGGCCGGAAAATACGAGTTTGCGCGGTTCATAGCCGCGGCGCTTCTCTGCGGGTCCGGCAAACCGCCTTGCCTCAAATGTTCCGACTGCCGGAAAGTGATGAACGGTATACATCCGGACGTTAAGACGGCGGACAACGAGACGCGTACGATCAAAGTGGAAGTTGCGCGAATGCTGCGCAGGGACGCGCAGATCAAGCCCAATGAAGCGGGGAGGAAAGTCTATATTATTCGCGGGGCCGAGCGCTTGAACCCCAGCGCGGCGAACGCGCTGCTGAAAGTGCTGGAGGATCCTCCGGCGGGAGCTGCGTTTTTGCTGACTGTCCGGTCACCCGAATTGCTTCCGGTGACGCTGAGGTCGCGCTGTGAAGCGGTATATATGCCCGCGCCCGCCCGGTTTGTCGAGTCCCAGCCCGAAGCGGGGGAGTTCTGGGAGCTTCTGATGAGCGGCGACGAGGTCTCTCTTGCAGGCTTCACGGTTTCGCATGAAAAGTTGTCAAGAGAGAAGCTGGTCCTGTTTCTTGAATCGTTAAGGTCAGCCGCCTCGCGGGCGGCGGCCGAAGCCTGCGCGAAGGGACCGAACGACATATGCAAAAACAAAGAGCCCGGGGTACTGCTTGGTCTGGCGGAACACATCTCGGAGGCCCGGCGCAGGTACGATGCCAATGTCGGAACCGGGCACATTATTGCCGCTCTCGCAGCTGCCTGCATGGATACGCTCTATGGAAGCCGCGCGACAGCGCGCTTTGGAGGTTTATATGACTGAAGTAATCGGTGTCAGATTCCGTGAAGAAGGTAAAGTATATTATTTCAACCCTAACGGCGTCGCCGTGGAGTGCGGAACCGACGTCATCGTCGAGACTTCGCGGGGGATAGAATATGGTGTTTGCGTGTCCTCCAACGAGATGATAGATGACGCTCTTGTGGTACAGCCTCTTCGGCCGATGTTGAGGATCGCAACCGAGGAAGACCGAAGACAGTGGGAGGAAAACAAGAAAAAAGAGGCCGAGGCCTTTGCAATCTGTGAAAATAAGATCCTTGAGCACGGCCTTGTCATGAAGCTGGTCGAGGTAGAGTATACGCTTGACGGAGGAAAGATACTGTTCTTTTTTACATCTGAAGGGCGCGTTGACTTCAGGGACCTGGTCAAGGAGCTGGCTTCGATCTTCCGCACAAGGATCGAACTGCGCCAGATCGGCGTTCGCGACGAGGCGAAAATGCTCGGAGGCCTCGGCATCTGCGGCCGCCCGTTTTGCTGCTCGACTTTTCTTGACGAGTTCCAACCCGTCTCTATAAAAATGGCAAAGACGCAGAACCTCTCGCTAAATCCGACGAAAATCTCGGGGACTTGCGGGAGGCTGATGTGCTGTCTGAAATATGAACAGGAATCCTATGAGCGCCTGATCGCGAATTCCGTAAAGCCCGAAAGCTACGTCAAGACGTCGGACGGAAAGGGTACCGTGGTGGATGTCAATCTTTTCAAAGGCACCGTAAAAGTGCGCATTGAAGGGGATAACGATCTTTCAAACGTAAAGACCTACAAAAGCAGTCAGATCGTTATCCTGAGAGACGGCAAGAAAGGGCCTATGCTGGAAGAGCCCGAATTTATGCCCGAGACGGAGCCCGAACCGGAGTTTATACTGCCTGATCTCGTACCCGAATTGTCTCCGGAGAATACAGGGCCTTCGGAGCCGCAGGCCGAGCAACAGACAAAGAAACCGTACAACAGAAGGCGCAAAAAAGGTAAGGGTCCCGCGGCGACAAAAGAGAATCAGCAGGGCAATTCATCAAATCAACAGGAAAAACGCCCTGCCGACAACGAAAAAAAGGTTGAGGGCAGCCGGGAACGCCAGCCCGACACAAAAAATATGAAATCAGCCGGGCAAAAGGATCAGGAACAGGATAAGAAAAAGAAGAGCGGCAGATCTCGCCCGGGTCAGCGTTCACGGCGGGGAAAGTCGAAGAAAAGCGGCGGCACTCCCGGCAACGCGAACAGGCAGGGCCCCGCGGAACAAAAAGATCCCGAATAACACGAATAACGGATCAGAAAGACGCGCTGCAAAACATTATGTTCTGCAGCGCGTCCGCTATGAACCGCTCCGGTACATAAGCGATCTTAAAGCTGGTTCAGATCATACGGCGTTTCCTGGTAGACGTAATAGTTCAGCCAGTTTGTATAGAGCAGTTCGCCGTGTGAGCGCCATGTGGAAAGAGGAGGCAAGGTCGGGTCGTTGTTCGGATAGTAGTTCTTGGGTATGTCAATATCCAGGCCCTTGTCCAGGTCGCGCCTGTATTCCCTGTCAAGCGTATCGGTGTCGTATTCGGGGTGGCCGGTTATGAATACCTGCCGCCGGTCGGTACTCATACAGGCAAACACACCTGCCTCATCCGAGATAGCCATCAGGCGCAGTGTCGGGCAGCTGAGGATATCCTCGACAGCCACCGTCGTGTAGCGGGAGTGAGGTACGTAGAACCTGTCGTCAAAACCGCGAAAGAGAGGTTCGTTGGGCTCCTGGACCGTGTGGAGGAATACTCCGAAAAGCTTTTTGTCCAGCGGCAGCTTGGGGATGTTGTGGTGGTAGTACAACCCGGCCTGCGCGCCCCAGCAGATGTGGAACGTAGAATAGACGTGTGTGCGCGTCCACTCCATTATCGCGCACAGTTCGTCCCAGTAGCGGACGTCTGTAAAATCCAGGTTTTCTACGGGCGCGCCGGTTATGATCATGCCGTCGTACCTGCAGTCAGCCACTTCCTCGAAAGTTTTGTAGAAGGCGGCCATATGGTCCATCGAGGTGTTCTTCGGAGTATGCGATCCGATCCGGATCAGGTCGATCTCGATCTGAAGAGGCGTATTCGACAATTTCCTCATCAGCTGCGTTTCGGTGACGATCTTTGTGGGCATGAGGTTGAGCAGAGCAAGTTTCAAAGGACGAATATCCTGATGGAATGCGCGGTCCTCATCCATTACGAATATGCGCTCCGCCGACAGTATCGAATACGCCGGAAGTTTCTCGGGGATCTTCAGGGGCATGACGGCCACCTCCAAAAGCGGGTGTTAAATATAATGCCGGGCACTGCGGCCCGGCATTGATTGTTTATGAACGATATCAGTTCCTCTGAAAGATATCGAGCAGATCAATGTCGGAAGCAAAATCCAGATCCTCTTCAGAGGGGATCTCCGACTCGTTTTTCAAATCATTTTTTGAATCGGCAAAGCCGGTGGCGATCACGGTGACGCGCATCTCGTCCTGGAGCGTATCGTCAAACGTGGCCCCGAAAATAATATTCGCGTTCGGGTGGGCTGCGCACTTGACCAGATTCGCGGCGGTCTCAACCTCGGCCAGCCCTATATCCATGCTTCCCGTTACGTTGACAAGGACACCGGTCGCGCCTTCGATGGACGTTTCAAGGAGGGGACTGGAAATTGCCATGTTGGCGGCGTCTTCAGCTTTGTTTTTCCCCTCGGCGTGTCCGACGCCCATGTGCGCGTATCCGGCGTTTTTCATTATTGCCGTGACGTCCGCAAAATCGAGGTTTATAAAGCCCGTGTTCTTTATAAGATCCGAAATGCTCTGAACTGCCTGGCGCAACACGTCGTCGGCGATCTCAAAAGCATTTGCAAACGTGATCTTTTGATCAGTGGCATGCTTGAGACGCTCGTTAGGAATAATGACAAGCGAATCGACTTTTGAACGAAGCTCCTCTATGCCGCTTTCGGCCTGAGCCATGCGGCGGCTGCCTTCAAACGCAAAAGGCTTTGTGACGACGCCGACTGTCAGCACTCCGGAGGATTTGGCGATCTCCGCAATGATCGGGGCGCCTCCCGTCCCGGTCCCGCCGCCCATGCCGGCTGTGACAAAAACCATATCGGTCCCTTCGAGAATCTTTTCGATCTGGCTGCGGCTTTCTTCCGCGGACTTCCTTCCGACCTCGGGATTAGAGCCGGCACCCTGTCCGCCGGTCAACTTCTCGCCGATTTGGATCTTATGCGTTGCGCTTGAGACTGCGAGTGCCTGCTTGTCCGTGTTGACCGCAATAAATTCGACACCCTGCGTGCCCAGTTTAACCATGCGGTTGACAACGTTATTTCCGCCGCCCCCGATACCGATCACCTTAATGTTGACAACATTGTCCGGCCCGGTGTCCATTCCAAACGGCATATGTTTCTCCTCCCATACTACGTATATATATCTATATCTATATCATTCTACTACTTAACTATTTGATTCTATCGCTATTTCCGGGGGAGGTCAATAGAATAATCTGCCTTTTCACAAATAATTGCAAATAATTTCTAAGCGGCAGCAACTTCCACCGAAAAACGCTGCTTGTCAGGCAGGAACATACAGGCAAGCCGGGGAGGCTTGTCCGCTTTTCTTCAGCCCTGTATGGTCTTGTCCGGAACGAAATTGGCTTTAGATCCCTGTCCCAGGTCGATGGTGCCTTTGGCGGACGGTCCGAGCGAACTTATGATCTTGAACATATACTCGATTTTGTAATCCAGATTATCGATATTGCCCAGACATACGTTGAATCGCTCACCGTATCGGAAAGACACGGCGTAGCTTTTTGTAAGGTCGATCTCGCGCGTTCCGTCGAGGGCCCCGTTATCCTTCATGGCCGAGAGCAGCTTTACGAGCGAAGAAGCGCCGCCGTCCTGGTCGCAGGCGTTGAGGATGCTGACGCCCGGCCGGGGCGAGACAAGCGTACACCCCGATACCGGGATCGAACTCCCGTCAGTGGCAGTGCGGTATTCAAGTAGTCTGCCCCCGATGCTTATCAGCCAGTAGCCGTCCCCGTATGAAATATGCGCGGCTGGTACCGCCTCGGTTACTTCGATTACGATCGTGTCAGGCAGTCTGCGATAGATGTGCACGTCCTCGGCATAGCCGAAAGATTCGCTTATACGTGCTTCCGCTCTTGATTTGTTCAGCAGGAAAAGGTTATCTCCTATCTTGACGCCGGAGGCGGCTATGATCTCGGCAGCGTCGATCTTCTCGACACCTGTCACTTCTATCGCAGCGACTTTGTAAAAGACGGTCATGGCAATGACAACGGCTGCGCATACTGCGGCAAGGGAAAATAGTCTCCAGAATATTACCAGACCTCTACTGAGCGTTCTGCGGGGCCTTTTCTTTCGTACCATTTTGTTCGCTCCTGTACGTGTCGTTAATCCTGTATATGCTCGCTCCGAGCTTCCTGAGGTTCTCGTCGAAATGCTCGTAACCGCGGTCAATGTGGGACAGCCCGCTGACTATGCTCTCGCCCTCTGCGCCCAAAGCGGCGGCCACAAGAGCTGCGCCTCCCCGCAGGTCGGCGGCGCTGACCGAGGCGCTGTGCAGGGCGCTGACTCCGGTCACTATTGCCGTGCGCCCCTCCGTGCGGATATTGGCTCCCATCGAGATGAGTTCGGGCACATGCCGGTAACGATTTTCAAAGATGTTTTCAATAAAGACGGTGATACCTTTTGATTTTGTCAGCGCAGCCATAACGGGCGCCTGCGCGTCTGTCGGAAAACCCGGATACGGGCTGGTAACGATGGGGGATACGGCCTTCAGTTCCCCGCCGCATCTGAAGCGCAGGTAGTCCTTACCGGTCGTAACCGTGCATCCTGAACGGCAGAATACGTCGGTCACGGAGCGATAGTGATCGGGAATTGTTCCCTCAAGCAGGATCTCGCCGCCGGCGCACGCGGTGCAGGCGAGGTACGTGATCGACGCGATCCTGTCTGAGATGACTTCGTGTTCGGTGTTGTGCAGACTGTGGACACCGTCTATCGTAACAACCGGAGTACCGGCGCCGGAGATCTTTGCGCCCATGCTGTTGAGAAAGCACTGGAGATCGTATATCTCGGGCTCCCTTGCCGCGTTGTGAAGGACGGTTGTTCCCAGCGCGGTGGTCGCCGATATCATCACGTTCTCTGTCGCTCCCACACTGGGGAAGGAGAGGTCGATAATGCTGCCCCGGAGGCGGGCGGCGGCGCATGAAACGTTGCCTGCATACTCCTTGATCTCCGCACCCATTGTCGACAGCGCTTTCAGGTGAAGATCGATGGGGCGGGCCCCAAGTTCGCAGCCGCCGGGGTGCGCCACAACGGCCTCGCCGGTCCTCGCGAGAATTGCTCCCAGAAAAATAACGGAGGAGCGCATCTCTCTCATAAGACTGTGTGGTATCGTACATTTGCACAGTTGGGAGGAATCAATATATATTGTATCGCCCTGCCTTATGACGCTGCAGCCGAGATAACGCAGGATCTTCAATGCGGCCTCTACGTCGCGGAGTTCCGGACAGTTGTGAATGATACTGGTGCCGGCATTGAGAATTGTAGCGGCCAAGATGGGAAGTACACTGTTTTTTGCGCCCTGCACGCGAATGCTGCCGTCTAGCTTGTGCCGCCCGTTAATGATGTATGTATCCATCCTCGTTCCTCCAGCATAACTTAAACGGTTTTACCCGTTCAGCCCATCTTATGCTGGAAAGGGGATTTATGTCATGCAATCATATCCAGAATAGTTTTGTATATAAGCTCGGCGGAATCCAGCACAGCCATGGAATTCATCGCCGCAGACATGCTTCGCAGTCGCTCCGGGTCGCTCAGGAGCTCTTTCACGAGATCATACAGCCCCTCGCCGGTGCATTCCTTTTCGGTGACTACGATCGCCGCGCCGCGGCGCTCGAGCGCCCGGGCGTTTTTTTCCTGGTGGTTTTCCGAGACGTTCGGGGACGGAACAATGACGGCCGGCATCGCCGCCGCGCACAGTTCGCCGATCGTGGAGGCGCCGCCGCGGCAGATAACAAGATCGGCGGCGGACATAACGAGGGGCATATCGTATATGTACTCCCGCATATCGATCAACGGGCAGCTGTCCAGGTCGAGCCCCAGGTCCTTAACGTATTGCGGCATCCAGCGCCAGCCGAAAGTGCCTGTCGCGTGGATGTGGCGGAAGAGAGCTTCCTTTGCCTCGCAGAGCATGAACCCAGCGATCCGTTTGTTCATCTCGCGCGCCCCGAGCGAGCCCCAGTATGACACCACGAGAGGTTCGGACCCGACGTTCAGCTTCCTTCTCGCGTCTTCCTTTTTCAGAAACAGGAAGCTCTCGCGCACGGGCATGCCCGTGAAGACAACTTTGGACGCGTCACGGTATACGGTCCGGCTCTCTTCAAAGTTTACCATGATCCTGTCGACCTTTGGGGCAAGCATCCGCGTTGTGAGCCCGGGAGCGAAATTCGCTTCATGGATGGCGGTCGGAATGCCCATTGCCGCCGCGCGCTCAATTACGGGATAACTGGCGTAACCGCCCGTACCAACGACGATATCGGGGCGGAATTCTTCGATGATCCGTTCGGCCTGCCGTTTTGAGCGGCGCATCGTCAAAACAGTCTTCGCGTTGCGCACTATGCTCCCGGGACTCAGGCTGCGCTCGAACCTGGATATATCTATCGTCTTGAGCTCGTATCCTTCTTTGGGGACGAGTTTTGTCTCCATTCCGCCGTTCGCGCCGGCAAAGAGTATTTGGGCGCCCGGGTGTTTGGACTTTACAATATCCGCGACGGCCAGCGCCGGGTTTATATGTCCGCCCGTACCCCCGCATGTAAACAAGATACGCATATAGAGTTCTCCTTAGCCGGTTGCGGAAACCGGCCTCCCGCTTTCAAAGCGGATTATGCTACTCGGTCTGTTCCCTGTTTTGTCTGGAGACAGACAGGATTATCCCCATTTCCGTGAGCTGCAGGATCAGCGCGGTGCCGCCGTAGCTGAAGAAGGGTAGGGAGATACCTGTCACGGGTATAAGATTCGTGCAAACGGCGATGTTCAGGAAGACCTGCAAAGCGAGAAGAGTGCTGATGCCGGCAGCGATCAGTGAGCCGAAACGGTCCTTCGCATGCAGGGCCAGCCAGAAACCGCGTATTACCAAAAGGGCAAAAAGCAGTAAAATTACAAAACCGCCGACGAACCCGAGCTCCTCGCAGGCGATAGAAAAGATATAGTCGTTCGATTCCTCCGGCAAGTAGAAAAATTTCTGGCGGCTGTTGCCCAGGCCGAGGCCGAGAAGCCCTCCCGTCCCCAGCGCGTAGAGCGACTGGATCGTCTGCCAGCCCGTGTCGAGCGCGTCAAGCCAGGGGTCCCTCCATACCGCGACGCGCTCCATAATATAATCCATCTTTGTCGCCGCGAAATAGCCTGCGGCCCCGAGGACGCCGAAACCGCACACGAACCATCCCCAATGTACACCGCCCATGAAGAGCATGACCGCGCCCAAGACCACGATGATTATCGCGCCCGAGTAATGGGGCTGTCTTGACAGGAGCAGCGAAATGACGGCGAGGATGACGAGGAAAGGCAGAAGGCCGTACCTGAAGGTTTTCATCCGGTCCCTGAACATTGAGATCATCGCCGCAAAGGACAGAATGACCGCGAGCTTGGCGATCTCGGAAGGTTCAAATTCGGTTATGCCCAGATCGATCCATCTTTTGGCTCCGTTCCTTTCGACACCGATGATCAGTACAAGTATAAGAAGAACGATGGATAAAGCAAGCGAGGGGAAAGCGAGCGCGCGGAAGAACTGATAATTGAATTTTGATACGATAAACATAATGACAATGCCCATGGCCGCGAAAAGGGCCTGACGGAAAATATAAAATGTGCTTCGGCCGCTCTCGTAGTAAGAGGTTGCGTAAGATGCGGAAAAAAGTATCACAAGGCCGAATGCGACGAGCGTCAGTGTAAGGACAAGGAAAGTCGTGTCGAGGTGACCCCGGGCAAATATGCGCATTCTATCGGGCGCAGTCCGGAGCAGTCCAACTCTCTTATCCATATTTCCCACCTCCCCGCGGAGCCGCCGCATCGTCTGATGCGCCTATATTAATGTCAGATATGCCAAAACGCAGCCTATGACAGTTATAAGTACGAAGACTCCGACAATCCTGACCTCTTTCCACCCTTTCATCTCCAGGTGGTGGTGATACGGAGCCATGAGGAATACGCGCTTGCCATGGGAGAACTTGAAATAGATGACCTGCACGATATCGGACAGGGTCTCCAATATATATATGATGCCCGCGGGTATGATTATGAGTGGTATGTTGAGCGCGAACGCGCATGCGCATACCGCGCCTCCCAGAAACAAAGATCCGGTGTCCCCCATGAAGATCTTCGCGGGGTGAAAATTATAAAGCAAAAAACCGACGAGCGCTCCGGCCAGAGAGGCGGAGAATAGACTTATTTCGCTGTTGCCGAATCGCAGAGCGGCGGCGGTGAAGAAAGCCGCTACGGGTACCGTGACCCCCGCGGCGAGGCCGTCGACGCCGTCCGTCAGATTCACGGCATTGACTCCGCCTACGATTATGAACAACGCCAGTATGAGATATATGACCCAGGGCACAGTGTATGTAACGTTGAAAAACGGAATGAACAGCGTGTTCTCAAGGATGCCGGCATAGCGCAGCGCGGCCAGAAACGCAGCGGCGGCCACGACCTGCAAAACGAGCTTTTGTATAGCCGTGAGCCCCAGATTTCGTTTGTTGCGGACCTTTGTCAGGTCGTCAAAAAAGCCTATCAGACCGTAAAAAACGGCGAGACCGAGAACGATGACATGTGTGTATTCGCCTTTTCGCATCGGATTCCAGCCGGTGATAATGACTGAAACGACGATGCCTGCGACGAACATAAGGCCTCCCATCGTTGGCGTTCCCTGTTTGCTCAAGTGCCACTTTGGGCCCACCTCGCGGATCTGCTGGCCCGCTTTCAGTTTCCGTAAAAACGGAATGAGCCACAGACCCGTCAAAGCCGAGACAGCGAAAGATATCAGAAAAGACAGGGTGTTAATCATTGGCCGTACTCCATAAACATCGACAGGGCCTCCTCCATATGCATGCCCCGGCTGCCTTTGAATAGGATGGTGTCGCCGGGCCGCACCGCGGCCGACAGGGCTTCCGCAAGAGCGCGGTGAGTTGAATAGTGCTCGTGCTCTCGCGCGGCGGGGCGCATCTCGTCGCCGTACAGGAACAGAAGATCGCAGACCGCCCTCGCACGCTCGACTGTCTTGAGGTGCATCAGCTCGGAATAATCCCCGAGTTCAAGCATGGAACCGAGCACGGCTATCCGTCGGTTCTTTGCTGTCAGCACAAGCACGCCCAGTGCCGCCGCCACCGAGTCCGGGCCCGCGTTATAGCAGTCGTCGATAATGGTGTATTCTCCGATCCTGAAGATTTTCTGGCGGCTGCCGGTATTTTCAAACGCCGCAATGCCTGCGGCCATATCACTCAAAGACGATCCGCAGCATGATGCGGCTGCGGCCGCCGCAAGCGCATTATAGACGTTATGAAGTCCGACAGCGGGCAGTATTACGGGGATCTGCCCTTCAGGAGAAATCAATGTAAAATGCGTTTTTTGATCGTCTGAACGTATGTCGAGAGCGCGAAAGTCGCAGCCGGGGTCTTCTATGCCAAACCAAACCACGGGGCGCTCGAGTTTCCCTTTAAGCTCCCGGAGCAGATCGTTGTCGGCGTTCAGTATCGCCTCGCCGTCGGGGGGGAGCCCTTCGAATATCTCTGTTTTGGCCTGCAGGATACCCTCCCTCGTGCCGAGAAACTCGAGATGCATGGAGCCGACGTTTGTGATCGCCGCGCATGTGGGACACGCCGCTTTTGTAAGCCTGGAGATCTCTCCGAAGTGGTTCATGCCCATCTCCACCACGGCGGCCTGCGTCGCCTTTTCGATGTTCAGGATCGTCAGAGGGACGCCGATGTGGTTGTTGTAATTGCCCTGTGTCCGCACCGTGTTATATTTCCGGGACAAAATGCCGTACGTCAGTTCCTTAGTAGTAGTTTTTCCCGTACTTCCCGTTATGCCGACAAGAGGGAGATTGAACTGCCTGCGGTAACCTGCGGCTATCTCCAGAAGAGCAGCACCGGTGTCGGCAACGCGGATGACCGGGACGGGGAGCGACACGTCTTCGGCGCTGAGTACGGCGGCGCATTCGCGCGCAGCCTCGTTAAGGAACCTGTGGGCGTCAAAGCGTTCGCCGACAAGCGGGATAAACAGGTCTCCGCTCTTCAGGCATCGCGTGTCCGTCGACACTCCTTGTACAGGGATGTCGGGACCGATAAGAGCGCCCCCGCAAAACGAAGCGAGTTCAGACAGAAACATCTGTTCCATGTTTTTTATACCGCAGTTCAAGCGCGGCCGATACTTCCTCGCGCTCGTCCAGGTGCGTCTTTTCCTTTCCGAGAATCTGATATGTCTCATGTCCTTTTCCGGCAAGGATCAGGACATCGCCGGCGCGGGCCTCGCATACGGCCCTTTTGATCGCCTCGCGCCGATTGCATATGACCGTGTATCGATCCGGCGGGGCATGAACGCCCGCAAGGATATCATCGATAATCGCCTGAGGGTCCTCGGTGCGGGGATTGTCGGACGTGATATAAGCGTAATCCGACAACCGCACTCCGATATCGCCCATGATGGGCCGCTTCGTTTTGTCACGGTCGCCTCCGCAGCCGAAAAGCACGGTCACCCTTCCCGATGTGACCTTGCGCGCGGCTGTCAGTATGTTTTCAAGCGCGTCCGGCGTATGCGCATAGTCTATCAGCACGGTGAAGTCAAGCGCGCCCGGAACGACCTCCACGCGGCCGGGAACGCCTTTCGCGATGCCCAGAGCGGAAACGACCCTGTCAAGCGGCACACCCAGCTCGCAGCAGCACGCTATCACCGCAAGAGAGTTTTCGATAGTAAACGAGGCGGGTATTTTTACCTGTGTCCACGCAGAGCCGCGCGGGGTCTCTGCAAGATATCTGACACCGCCGGAATTCAGGTCGGAGGATACCGCCCTGTAGTCGGCGGGACCGCCCGACGGGGAGAAAGTGACATTCCTGCTTGAGGAGTGCGAAAGGAGGTATTCGCAGGCCGGGTCGTCCGCGTTGATGATACCGGCCTTGCACATGGAGAAAAGGAGGGATTTCGCCTCCAGATAATTCTGCATGGTTTTGTGGAAGTCCAGATGATCCTGAGTCAGATTCGTGAAGATACCGGCCTCAAACGGGATAGAGGCTACGCGGTCAAGCGCAAGAGCGTGTGAACTTACTTCCATTACCGCGTACTCGCAGCCGGCCCGGGTCATTCGCGAAAAGAGCTGCTGCAGATCAAAGCTCTCGGGTGTCGTGCGGTCTGAGGGCAGTTCCTCACCGCCTATCAGGTTGCCGAGAGTACCGATAAGCCCCACTTTTGCCCCGAGCGCGATCTCAAGGACGGATTTGAGAAGATACGTCGTAGTCGTTTTTCCGTTTGTGCCGGTGACACCGATGACTTTTAAGCGCTCTGCTGGGCGGCCGAAGTAGTTGGCCGACATCAGAGCCAGGGCGGACCTTGCCGATCCGACCAGAACGTACGGGACTCCCTCGGGCGCACCCGACTGAACGACACATGCGGCGGCACCCTTTGCCATCGCGTCCGGAATAAACGAGGTGCCGTCTAGCTCAAAGCCGGGGATCGCCACGAATACGTCATTGGGAGTGACGGCTCTGGAATCGTAACGAGGACAGTTTACCTCGGCGTCCAGGTCGGTATTCGCGGCAAGGATGTCTATGCCTTTAAGCAGATCGCGCAGAGTCATTACTGCCTCCTGTAATAATCTTGTACGCTCAGGCGGTGTAAAGAGGCCTACCGGTCGCCGACGTTCGTGTCGGAGAACTGCACCTCGATGACCGTCCCGACCTCCACCTCTTTGCCCGCCGCAACACTTTGGCGGCAGGCGACGACGGTGGGCAGATCCGTGTTGATGTTTCCCGTTTTATGCATATACAGCCCGAGATACGTGAGTTCGGCCTTTACCCGCGCTGCAGTCCAGCCCACCAGGTTAGGCATTTCAACAGTCCTTGTGTCTTTTTGCTCGCCCAGATAGACTATGACTGTCGAGCCTGCCGGTATTTCGCTTAAAGCGTTTGGCGTTTGTGCGGTCACGAACTCGCCGTTTCCGACGATCCTGACAGAAAACTTGTTGTCCAGGGCCGCTCTGGCGTCATCGAGAGACTTCCCGATAAGGTCGGGGACAACGATATCTTTTGTTGCGAGCTCCGTCTCGGTGTAGGAGGGGTCCAGGCCCAGGTAGGGGAGAATGTCCGCAAAGAGGCTGCTTGCGACGGGTGCCGCCATAATTCCGCCGCTTATATAGAGTCCGGTCGCTTTGCTGGGAGTGTCGAGGATTATTGCCACAACGATCTGAGGATTGTCTATCGGAGCGATTCCGTAAAAGGAGACCATGAGGTCATCCGTGGCCTGATCAATCTTTTCGGAAGTTCCGGTCTTTCCCCCGATCCTGTAGCCCGAGAGCTGCGCGTTCTTGCCGGAGCCGCCGGAGACGACGAGTTCCAGCATTTCGCGCATGGTCTTTGACGTCTGTTCGCTTATGACCTGCCTGACGACGGTCGGCGTGTTGTCCTGAATCACGTTGCCGTCAGAGTCGAGGACCTGCTTGATAAGGTATGGTTTCAGCAGGTATCCGCCGTTTACGATGCTGCAGTAAGCCGTGGCGAGCTGAATGGGCGTGATCTTGAACGTCTGGCCGAACGAGCCGACCGCCAGCGAAGCCTGCCCTATTTCCGAGCTGACGAAAGATTTTGTGTCCGGCCAGAATATGCTGCCGGACTCTCCCGGAAGATCGATGTCCGTCTCGTCAAAAAAGCCGAAAGCTTCAAGGTAATCATAGAATTTCTCCCCGCCGGTCCGGAGGGCGTAGGTAGCGAAAGCCGGGTTGCATGAGTTCGCCAGTGTTTGCGCCAGCGTCTGTTGGCCGTGGCCGGCCTTTTTCCAGCACGTGATCGGCTCGTCGCGGCCGCCGATATACATGCTGCCGGTAGAGCCGCTGCAGAAGTACCCGTCGCTCAGGCTGACGATGTTCTCTTCAAGCGCTATAGCCATAGTTATGGATTTAAACGTTGAACCCGGCTCATACGTGTCGTTGACAACACGGTTGCGCCACTGATTGTACTGAGCCTGAACGAGGAGGGACGGGTACTCTTCGTTGCCGACCTCCTTGAGCTCGTTCAGGAAATCGCGCACCTTCTGGTCGCCGATCTCGTTCGGCTTGTTGGGGTCGAAGCTTTTCAGCGAAGCCATACCCAGCACTTCGCCCGTGTTTACATCCATCACAAGGCCGAAAGCGCCGTTCAATACGTCAAAATCCTCAACGGCGGATGCAAGGTTCTTTTCAAGATAGAACTGGATGGCGCTGTCCAGAGTGAGCACAAGGCTGTTTCCGTCCTCGGCGTCAAAATACTGTTCATACCGGAAAAGCATCTCTCTTCCGTGGCCGTCTTTTGCGGTCACGATCAGGCCGTCCGTTCCGTTGAGGGTATCGTCATAAGCGGCCTCGATGCCGGAAAGGCCGTAATTGTCCGTGCCCACAAAGCCTATCACCTGCGCGGCGAGGCTGGAGTAGGGGTAGTACCGTTTTGACGTCTCCTCCATATGAATGCCGTAGATGTCGTAGTCGCTGATAAACCTGCGCACCTCATCGGCGACGCTCTGGTCTACTTTGTTTGCGACGACCTCATACTGGGAGTAGGTTTTTTTCGCTTTACTGACTATGCTGTCGTAGTCTGCTCCCAGGATCTCGGAAAGCTTTGTCGCAATGAGGTCGATATCCTGGTCGTGTTCTGCTATTTCCAGAGGCGACAGAAAGATCTTCTCGGCGGAAGCGCTGTACGCAAGTATCTTTTTATTCCGGTCATAGATCGTGCCCCGGGAAGCGGTCAGCGAATACTCAAGAGTCTGCTGGTCTATCGCCATCGCTTCATATTTCCCGTGATTGACGATCTGCACCTTATACAGCTGCACGATAAGCGGGACGAAGAACAAAATGCCGCAGATCAGCATGACGACAAGTATGCGCTTTAAAACCGTCTGTGAGGCTCTGAAATCGCTTCTTCCGCCCTTTTTTCTGTTTGGATAGGTTTCCAATTTCAACCTCCGATAATATAAGGAGCGCGGCGCGAGAGCGCCGGCTGAAATTGCTTAACCGCCGGCAGGAAATCATCCGGAGAACGGTGATTTCGACATGCAAAGTGGTTTAAGATTTGCCGTACGCGAACACACCGCGGTTGTTTAAGGAAGCTGTGCAAGCCGGGCGAGCGCGGATACGCTTTAATGACAAGAACGGGCGCCCGGTACATGCATGCGCCCGCTGCTTTACACTCTATGACCTGCTCTATTTAAAATATTCCAGTGCTATCGTGAAGGCTCTCGCTATGCTGTGAAAAAGCGTTTTGATGAAGTTGTCGTTATAGAGAACTTCCGCCTTGTCTTCTCTGGGCAGATTGAGGTAGACTATCTGTGAACTGTCCGGGGTCGTCATACCGAAATCATTTATAGCCTGATTCTCCACTTCCTTCAGATCGTACGAGGCGTGGAACCTGTTGCGGAGGTTCTTCTCCTCCTCCTTAAGAGAAAGAAGCTGGCTTCTCAGCTCGGCGGTGTCGTTGGAGATCTCATTAAGCCTAACGTAACTGAATATCAGCGATAAAACAAGGGCAAAAGTTACAAGTAATGCAAAAATCTCAAAAAGAGGGACGCCCGGGCGCACCGCCTGATCGAGCTGTATCCGCCGCTCTTTTTGCGGCTCATGCTGCGGTTCCTCCGCAATGCGGGGGCGCGCAGCGGGGACGGCGTTCCCCGTGTATACGGGCACAAACACGCCGGAGTCGTTCAGTTTTGACGGATCGATCCTCTCAATTGTAAAAGCCGCCACGGCAGACTCCTTTTTTAAAGCTTTTTTGCAACTCGCAGTCTGGCACTTCGGGAGCGGGGATTGCCCGCGATCTCCTCTTCACCGGGCGTTACGGGCTTGCCTGTCACGGACAGAACGGGCACTCTGCCGCAGACGCAGACCGGTAGTGACTTCGGGCAGATACAGCCTGTTCCGGCCTCCTTGAACATGTTCTTGACGATCCTGTCTTCAAGGGAGTGGAACGTAATTACGGCTATTTTGCCGCCGGGAGCAAGAAGATCGATAGCTGAGGCAAGACCTTCCCTGAGCAGATGCAGTTCGCTGTTGACGGCGATGCGGATAGCCTGGAAACTTCTTTTCGCCGGGTGCTGTTTTTCCCTGAGGGCGTGAGCCGGCAGTGCTTTTTTTATGATACGAGCCAGCTCCGATGTCCTTTCGATAGCCTTCTGTTCCCGCGCGCGGACAATGGCTTTCGCTATCAGCGGCGCGTAGCGCTCCTCGCCGAAATCGTAGAGGATTTGCTTCAGCTGCTCGTAATCGCTGTCATTCACAACGTCGTATGCCGTCAGGCTCTGGGTCTGATCCATACGCATATCCAGCGGCGCGTCCAGATTGTAGGAAAAGCCCCGTTCCGTTTCGTCCAGCTGAGGGGAGGAGACCCCGAGATCAAATAAAACGCCGTCGACCGACAGTATCCCCAGTTGTGACAGGACGTCTTTTATCCTGCTGAACTCACTGTGTACGGCCGTAAACCGTGAGCCGTATATCCTGCTCAGCGGTTCGGAGGCCCTGATCGCTACAACATCCCGGTCCAGGGCGATCAGACGCCCTGTCGTAAGCTGTTCCAGGATCTTTTTCGAATGGCCGCCGCGGCCGAACGTACAGTCCACATAGATGCCGTCCGGACGAACGTCAAGCGCGTCAATGCTCTCTTTAAGCAGAACAGGAGCATGTTCCATGTCAAATTTCCAGCGTTTCGATCATGTGCGCTATTAGGTCGGGCCGCAGATTTTCTTCCTCATTGGCGCGCCAGTTCTCCGCCGACCATATTTCGCACCGGCTGATGACGCCCAGGACAACTATCTCCTTGCTGAGCTCGGCGTAATCCCGAAGTTTTTGGGGGATCAGGATCCTACCTTGGGCGTCGGGTTCACAGCAGATCGCATTGGCACAGATCAGGCGTATCTGCGCTGCCTTAGAGTAGGGCAGCGATGAGACGCGGTCGGTGAAGTTCTTCCAGCTAGCTTCGGAAAAAACGGATAAATATTTATACCGGTCCATGCCGATAGTGACATAAAACGGGCTGCCGAGTTCTTCGCGAAGGCGCGCGGGGATAAAGAGCCTGCCCTTTGCATCCAGACTGTGCTGGTACTGGCCGATCATTTAGCGCACCCCCCCGCATTGTTCTGTCCTGCGCGGTAGACAGCGGATTACCCACAAATCACCACTTCACACCACATGGACAAGTATAGAGTGATAATTCCGAAAAATCAATACATAATTTCAGTTTACAGGATATTTATGTTAACTTTTTTACGGGCGTCATCCCGGGATTGTGATATGTTCCGGCAAGAGGTATTGCGGGCGTAAGAGCCGGTGATGCACACCCGTTGATGGCCCGCCTTTTTCGAGCGGGATTTCAAGGATGTGCCTCATGTTTTTTATTGTCCTTTAATTGTGCGTATATACGAAAATATTCATAATATTTTGTTTATAATCTTCCCGAATATCCAAGCGGGAGACATTCCGCTCACATGCCGTGCATAGTGGCGCAAGAGGCTGCGCGGAACCAGAGCCGCTCCGGCGAGCCGGCGCTTACATTAAAAGACAAAAGGGCGGAAGGAGCGTGCTCTGCTCCTTCCGCCCCGGAAATCGGGGGAAAGCGAAAAAAGCGGAGTCAGGACAATGATCCTGACTCCGTATGGAGCGGAAGACGAGATTCGAACTCGCGACTTTCACCTTGGCAAGGTGACACTCTACCACTGAGTCACTCCCGCACCTCAAGTGCAAAAAATATTATAGCAAAATATTGTGGGTTGTCAAGAGCAATTGTATCGGAGTTCAGGCAGAAAGCTGTTTATGAGAAGAAATTACCAGGACAGCTGAAGCAGCGTCGTGTATAATTAAAAACAATCCTCGATATTTCAAAAAACACGGGGTGCTGACAAATGAAAACGGGACCGATAGTGCGCGGCAGATCGTTTTTCCTCAGGCACAAAGGAATACATACCTACATATTGATATCCGCAGCGCTGCTTGCAGCCCTCATCGCCGTGCGGCCGTTGACGGACCTGGTGGAGGCTTTCAACACTTATGCGGCCCTGCCTGTAAAGCAGGCGCTCGCACGGATCTGCGACGTGGTCCCGTACTCCGTCGGCGAGATATCCGTGATCCTTATGATCGCGGGTTCGATCGTCTATATCATAGCGGCGATACGCGACGTCATCCGCGCAAAAAACAAAAAAACCGTTCTGTACAGACGGTTCATGATCGCTGTGTGCGCGGTCTTGACGCTGGCTGTCCTGCTTGAACTGAGCCTTAGCGCCGGGAACTTTGCCAGGAGTTTTCAGTATAAGAGCGGCATTACCGGACAGAAATCCCATGTAATCACACTCTATGAAGTCACCGTGGATTTTGCGCGGGCCGCAAGCCGCGCCGGCGCTCTTGTTAAGCGGGACGCCGACGGCGTTTTCGATGAAGACCTTGATGACATAATCAGCGGCAGCAAAGGTATTTATGACGGTATCGAAACGCTGTTCCCGTTTCTTAATATGCACGACGTGAGGCCAAAGAAAGTGATTTTCTCGAAACTGATGAGCAGGGCGGGATATACGGGATTCTATTTTCCCCTGACGGGCGAAGCTAATATCAATATTGACTGCCCCCGGTGTCTGATACCTTCGACGATTGCGCACGAGTTTGCCCATCAAAGAGGCGTGGCATATGAAAACGAAGCAAACTTTGTCGCTATACTGGCCTGTACGCTGAGCGACAGCGAACCATACATATATTCCGGATGGCTTTTGGGATACATATATCTGTCCAATGCTCTGTATAAGCAGGATACGGAGCTCTGGGCCAAAGCGAGCGAGGCTCTTTCCGAAGAGGTCCTTGCGGACCTTGCGGCAAACAGAGCTTACTGGGCGAAATTTGAAGATACGACCATTTCGAAAGTGAGCGACGCGGTATATGAATCATACCTGAAAAGCAAAGGTCAGGAGCTCGGGCTGCAGAGTTACGGAGCGGTCGTGGACCTGCTTATCGCGTATTATTCCTGATGTGACCGTCGCAGACACCGTCAGCACCCGGGGGGACCGCATATACGGGAGGAAGGACCGTTCTTGTTGTGATGCGGACGCAGCGGTGATATAATTGCACCACAAATTCCCGGGATACCGTGGAAAGATATTGAAACAGAAAGGGATGCAGCGCATGTTCAGAATCAATTATTCGGACCTCAACAAAGAACAGGTCGAGTCGATAATCGGCCTAAAACCTGCTCCGGGTTCTCTCAGCGGGCTGTGCGGATGCCTCGCGGGAAAAGAACTGAAGATCGTGACAGACAAAAAGCCTGTGGAGGGCCCCACGCTTGAGTACTCGTTTTCGTCGGATACCGGGCTTACGCTGGTCGAGAACGGCGCTCCGGCGGTGGAGTGTGCGTATGGCGCTCTGTCCTTAAAGAATATTACGCTTTTTTCCCATATGATCCCCGGCACAAAGAGGGGCTACAACGTGATCGTAAACTGGGATACGGCCGTTGTGACGGTATTTGAGATGTGGTTCATCGATTACCAGGGGAAGAAGATCGATACGACAAAAGAATGCCTGGACGTATTCAGCAGCAACAGGATAGACCCCTACGTCAACCGCGAGGTCCAGCGCCAGTGCTATACGGGTTATTTTGAGAGAAACGGCTGCGAGCCGCCGACCGCGAGGGACAGACTGAGCCTTCGCCTTGAAAACAAGATGCTTTACTGGATAGACGACCGCCGCAACGAGCAGATCGTAACGTACACGTCGAACGTGTTCTCGACTATGGTCGAACTGAATAAGCCCGACGGTGAGGATGTGCTCACTTTTCCGTCGGATATTCTGCAGATAAGCGACAACCTCTTTATTTACAGCAGGGGAGAGGTCGAATACTCCGGCCGCCTTATCGTCGAAGTGATAGATCTCTTCACGATGAAGAAGATCGGCGTAACAATGGGGATCGACGAGAACGACAAGTTTGAGTATTTGCTCTATAAAGCCTGCGGCAGGATGCTTTGTCAGTACTCCACGTTCTATGACTTCAACGACAGGGGTGACCGGCTGCCCGAGGGCATCTCAAATCGTATCGATTACTCCGTGAAGGGCGCACGGGCCACATATCGCACGAGTATCCTGTCCAGACAGATCAACGAGGATGAGTTGAGGGAACTGGCAAAGAACGTGACCGTGTTTGCAAACGGCAGCGGCAATATAATGATCTCCGATAACCATATGGCCGAGAGCAGGCAGCTTGCCGGAAAGTGTCTCACCCTGCGCTACGACGACGGTACGGTGCTCGAATACGAGTTTTTGAGCGATCGTGAGCTGCGGTATCGGCGCCAGGGAGACAGCGAGTGGCTCAAAGAGGAGTACAGGGCAAACCAGCTCGATGAGGATCTGGTCTTCATGGGCCACTATGTGTCGGGATCGTACCCTCCCAACAGCATCATACTGGCGCTCGACTTCTCAAACGGCTGTACGACATGTATTGACGCAAAGGTGTACGGCAAGTATGACCTGCACGACGTCATTCCGACGTACAGATTCGGCGTAATAGAGACAGAGGGCCTGTCTTCTCCGCGTATGCTCCGCCATTGCTTCACAAGAGAACTCCTGGGGCGTTCTTTCACCTGGACGTATTCCGACGGAATAAGCTCGCAGCATATTTACAACGCCCCCGAATCCTACTCCTGGACGATCTTCACAAACGGACAGCCGGGCTCGCCTGCAAACCGCGCGGGGGGTTTTGTGTGGAGCTCGCCGTGTACATACATCAAACTCAGGGATGACGTATACATTGTGACCTGGGTTGAAGAGAAGTGGGCCGGTACTATGGGCTGCGTAGCCATGAACCTCCGGCTTATGCACGACTGCGGTTTCAATCTTCATATAGAACACGACGGCAGCAGTATAGGTTTTGATCAGATGGGAGCTCTCGCCCGCGAAGCGGGGAGATGTGACCTGTCGGGATACTTCACCCTGAAGCACCTCGGCTGCAAATAGATCCGCCGGACAAGGCCCGGAGGGCGGGACCGCAACCGGCGCCCGCCCTCCTTATTTGCATTTCTTATTACTGCTGTCTGACTCCGTACGAAAGACGTCGGAACTCAACCTGTCACACCGGTTGAAGCGGACGCGGGGGTCAGGGGGCCCCGGGTGTTTCCTCCGGGAGCGTATCTCCGGCGGTGGCCGGGGCGGCCTCGCCCTGTTCGGCGCTGCTCTCCGGGCTGCTTTCCGGGGGTATCCAGTCTTCGGAACAGATGGGGTATTTTGAAAGATTCCACCTGTACGTGTCGGAAAAAGATTCGTCGGAGCGCAGGAAGCCCGACCCTTCGTCGCTGAAAGAGAAATAGGACGGGTCGACGTGATAGGTCTTATCTCCGACAGTCACGATGTTCCAGCAGCAGGCGCGCCCGCTCCTGTGGCCTTCGACGACCAGACAATCGATCCCCAGCATATCGCATATGAGCTTAAACGTCAGCGCGAACCCCTCGGAAGTTGCTTTGCCGCTGTTAAGAGCGCCATACGCGGTAAATGATATGTTCTTTGAAAACGGCTCAGACTCCGCGCTCTCTTCGGAAGCATAGTCATAACTTACGTTCTCAGCAAGCCAATTATACAGCGACAACAGGGATGCGGCGGTCTCGTCCGCGTCGACCGTCTCCTGATGCAGATCCAGCACTTCAACAAGATATCCGGCACGATCCCTGAGCTGCTTCATCTGCAGGAGCTCCACATTCGGAGGAGATTCGTACGAGAGGCTGATCTCCATTATGCGCTGCATACCGCTCGAGGGATAAAGCTGTACGGTCATTTCCGGCGGCAGCAGCGCCGAGCCCGGAAGTTCGTAATACATTGCGTTCATATATGAAGTCAGTTCGTCGGCCCAGTTGTCGTAGAAAAAACAATGCAGAAGAAGCTTGTCCCTGCGCTCATTGTATGCGCCGATGAGTGCCGCCTTAGCCGAAGCGAGAGAATAGACGGAAACCAGGTTTGCGAGCTCCTCCGGCGTGCGGGTGTACGTGAAGCTCAGAGTCAGTTCATAATATGAGACGATGCGCTTGAGCTCATGCTTGATGTAGTCGACGCAGAAGGAACCGATGGGTTCGTTGCGGATCACGTCCAGAAAGACCGAGGCTATGTCTGATTCAACGTCGCCCGAGTAGTTTTTCAGGTGTATTGTTCCGCTTGGCGCCATTTCGTTTATATAGTACAGCAGAGCCTCCTTCAGCCCTGCCGCGCTCTCGACAATGAGCGCGTCCCCGTCTTCCTGAGCGATATATCCCTGAGTGTGCTCTTTTGTGTATACGTACTCGCGCTGTGTCAGCTTCGAGCAGCTTGACAGCGAGAAGATCAGGGCGGACAGGACCATGAGCGATATTATTTTTTTCACCGGATGCTGTTTCACTCTATTGCTCCTTTAAGTCAGAGCGACACGTCGGAATAGGTGTCAAAGCCGTTCCCGAGCACTTCTCTTGCTCTTGTGACTATCACGAACGCCGCAGGGTCCAGAGTCAGAACGAGGCTCTTCAGCGCCGCGACCTGATGTCGTTTTACGGCGCACAGTATCACGCGGCGGTCGTCCCCCGTAAACGCTCCCGTGGCTTTAAGGAGTGTAGTGCCGCGCTGCAGGACCTCATTGATGGCGTTTACTACCTCTGCCTCTTTGGACGAAATTATATAGGCGACCGTTGCGTTTGACGCACCGTATATGATCTTGTCGATGGTGTATGAAGCGGCGGTTTCAAGTATTGTCGTGTAGAGCGCGGCGTTTATATCCCTGAATACCAGACCCGCGGATATGACCACAACCAGATTGACGCATACGGACAGCGCGCCGATGGGCATGTTGCGAAAGTGAAGTTTCAGCAGCCTTGCCGCTATGTCGCTCCCCCCGGTGGTTGCGCCCCTGGCGAAGATCAGTCCCAGCCCGAGGCCGCTCATCGCGCCGCCGAAAAGTGTCGCGATGAGCGGCTCGGTTTTTATTGTCGGCAAAAACGACAGCAGGTCTATAAATGCGGCGCTGAGCAGCGTTCCAAGAAGGGAATAGACGATGAACTCAAGTCCGAGCCTGCGGAAAGCCAGCGCAAACAGGGGGATATTCAGCAATACTATGATCAAACCGGTGGAGGAGAAACCTGTCAGGCGGTTGATCAGTGAAGCCATGCCTGTGACGCCGCCCGGAACTATATGGCTGCGGCGCATAAAAAGGTTGTACGACAGAGCAAAGATGAGACACCCAAGGATTATTACAGCGATGTCGGTAATGCGCTTACGCCTGAAAAGCAGTTTTTGTCCGGCTTCGGGCCGACTGGACGCGACGTTTTTGTCGTCCACGCGGACATCCTCCTTTCAGAGTCGCCGAAAAAGACGCTCCGTTTGCGATCTTAACGACGGCTTATGATCGTCAGAATCCCTCGATATTGATCTGCTTCTCCTGCAGATCTTCCGGTTTTAAAAGCGACCCGGCTGCCGGAACGGATTTAACGGTATAGCGGCTTTTGTTAGTTATTCCGGAGTTTTCAAGCAGCATCACGCTCTTGAGCGAGTGTTTCGGTTTAAGGCGCATGACCGCGACCCCCTGAGACGTCCGCGTGGTTTTCAGCGGGATAAGCGCGGAATCGACGATAAGCGCTCTGCCGTCGGTGGAAAAGAAGGCGAGAGGAGCGTCTGCGCCGAGCTGTATTATTCCGACGACAGGGCTGGAGGTGTTGTACGCGCCCGTTAGTTTGCGGCGGTTCGTTTTCGTCATATAGCTTAGGAGAGGCACCTTTACAGCTTTCCCGTTTTCAAACGCTATAACGATATTTCCAGTGTAGTCTCCGCACATACATAATGCAACTATGTTTTCCCCCTCGTCCATACCGAGCCGCGCGGGGAGATATTCCCCGAGGACCGAAGCCTTCATATCCGGGAAGTCCGATACGCGGGACGGGTATGACCGGCCTTTGTCGGAGAATACGAGAAACTCGCTGCTGTTAAAGGCCTCCGTCTCCCATTGGGGCCCGTCGCCGGGCTTATATTTCTGCGCACCGCCCATACGGAGAGAAAGCGGAGTTATTTTCTTAAAGTACCCCTCTTTTGACAAAAAGATGTGCACGGGGTAGTCCGGTATCTCCTCCTCGGGCTCCCGGGCGATATCGGACTCGTAGACTATCGCGGTTCGCCGCGGAAGAGCGTACTTTTTTGCGATCTCCCGCAGCTCGGAGACTATTACGCCGAGAAGAAGGCGCCGGCTGCCGAGAGTGCGCTCGCGGTCTTCGATATCTTTTTCAAGAGAGGCGATCTCTTCAATTCTTTTAAGGATGAATTCACGGTTGATATTGCGGAGCTTTATTTCCGCGATATATTCGGCTTGCGCCTCGTCGATTCCGAAGCCTATCATCAGGTTCGGAATGACTTCCGATTCGCGCTCCGTATTGCGGATTATGCGTATCGCTTTGTCGATATCCAGAAGAATGGACTCCAGCCCCTTCAGAAGGTGGAGCTTGCTCCTCTTTTGCGTGAGCTCATGGTAGATCCGCCTCTTGACACACTCGGTGCGCCAGGCTGTCCACTCCTCAAGTATCTCGCGAACGCCCATCTGGCGGGGTATGCCCGATATAAGAAGATTGAAATTGCACGGATAGTATTTCACAAGCGACGTCGACTTCATGAGCTTTTGCATGAGCGAGTCGGGGTTTGTCCCGCGTTTGAGCTCTATTGTAAGTTTCAGTCCGTTGAGGTCGGTCTCGTCGCGCATGTCGCTGATCTCTTTAAGCTTTCCCGCTTTGATGAGCTTTGCCGTCTCATCCATGATCGCTTCGATCGTCGTGTTGTAAGGGATCTCGAATACTTCTATCAGGTTCAGCGATTCAACATAGCGCCATCGCGCGCGGAGCTGAAAAGAACCGCGGCCGGTATTGTATATCTTCTCGAGCGCGCTTCTGTTATATACGAGTTCGCCGCCCGTGGAAAAGTCGGGTGCGGTCAGAGTTGTAAACAGATCGTGTTCGGGGTTCTGGATCAAGGCTATGGCAGTCTGACACACCTCGCCCAGATTGAAGCTGCAGATCTGGCAGGCCATACCGACCGCTATACCCTGGTTGACCGAGACCAGAATATTCGGAAAGGCGGTCGGCAGCAGCACCGGCTCGCGCATCGTATTATCATAGTTGTCCTGAAAATCGACCGTATCGTAATCGATGTCCCCGAAAATCTCGCTGCAGATCTTATCAAGCTTTGCTTCCGTATACCGCGAGGCGGCGTATGCCATATCGCGGGAGTAGACTTTTCCGAAGTTGCCTTTTGAATCGATAAAAGGGTGCAACAGAGCGCCGTTGCCCCGGCTGAGCCGCACGAGAGTGTCATATATTGCGGAGTCGCCGTGCGGGTTCAGGCGCATGGTCTGCCCGACGATATTTGCGGACTTTGTACGGGGCCCGTTCAGAAGCCCCATCTTGTACATCGTATACAGAAGTTTCCTGTGAGACGGTTTAAACCCGTCAATCTCCGGGATCGCCCTGGAGACAATGACGCTCATGGCGTAAGGCATATAGTTCGTCTCAAGGGTTTCGGTTATCGGCTGTTCCCGCACAACTGCCTCGAGCCCTTCCACTGCGGAGGGGTCGGGCCTGTTTTTTTCCGGGGACTTTTTTTTCGGCATAGCGTTCCACCAGTCTGTTTTTTGTCAATGCGCATCCGCGCGTTTATGAAATGTCGGCAAGCTCGATATAGCGGTATCCCTCGTCCGCTATGTGTTGTTTGCGCCCTTCAAGATTATCGCCGAGCAGCAGGTCAAACACTTCTGCCATCCTGTGTTTTTCCTCAGGCAGCACCTTTATCAGGCGGCGGGTCTGCGGGTTCATCGTTGTTAGCCACATCATTTCGGGCTCGTTCTCTCCGAGTCCCTTGGAGCGGGAGAGAGTATACCTGGTGTTGCCCAGTTTCTGCACGATGTCGGCTTTGTCACGCTCGCTGTAGGCAAAATACGTCTTGTCTTTTGTGGTTATTTCGTAGAGCGGCGATTCGGCGATGTAGACCAGCCCCTCCTTTATCAGCGTCGGAACAAGTCTGAAGAGCATCGCAAGGATCAATGTACGTATCTGGTAGCCGTCCTCATCCGCGTCGGTGCAGATGATGATCTTGCTCCATCTGAGGTTCTGCAGATCGAACGAGGAGATATCCTTGTGCCCCTTACCGCTCAGTTCCACTCCGCAGCCGAGGACTTTTAGAAGATCAACGATAATATCGCTTGCGAATATGCGCGCATAGTCCACTTTCAGGCAGTTGAGTATCTTGCCGCGCACGGGCATTATGCCCTGGAATTCCGCGTCACGCCCGAGCTTGCACGCGCCCAGGGCAGAGTCGCCCTCAACGATATAAAGCTCGCGCAAAGACAAGTCCCTCGAACGGCAGTCGACGAATTTCTCCACCCGATTTATTATGTCGAGGCCTCCGGAGAGCTTCTTTCTCATATTGAGGCGCGTTTTCTCCGCGCTCTCCCGGGCACGCTTGTTCAGCAGTATCTGGTCGCAGATCCTCTCGGCCTCCTGTGGGTTCTCGATCAGGTATGCTTCGAGATTGTTCTTCAGGAAAGCCGTCATGGTCTCCTGGATAAACCGGTTCGTGATGGCCTTTTTTGTCTGGTTTTCGTAGGAAGTCTGCGTCGAGAAGTTGTTTGTCACAAGTATGAGGCTCTCTTGTATATCCGCGTATGTGATGCGGCTTTCGGATTTTTGGTACTTTCCGTTTTGTTTGAGCCAGCTGTCGATCGCGGAAGTAAAAGCGCTGCGCGCAGCTTTGTCGGGGCTGCCCCCGTACTCTAGCCAGGACGAGTTATGGTAGTGCTCCACGAGGGAGTTCCTGTTGGAAAAGCAGAACGCGGCCGACAGTTTGACCCTGTACTCGGGTTTGTCCTCCCTGTCCCGGCCTTTAGACTCGTCCTGCCAGAAACGCGGCTGGGTCAGAGCTCCTTCGCCCGCTATCTCGGAAACATAGTCGATGATCCCGTTCTCGTATCGATACTCTTTGACGTCCCATTGCGAATCGCGTTGTGTATAGAGCCTCAGAGTGAGCCCCGCGTTGACGACTGCCTGGCGCCTGAGAGTGTCCTCAAAATATTCGTCTTTTACGGCGATATCGGTGAAGACGTCGAGGTCGGGCAGCCAGCGTATCAGCGTACCGGTCTTTTTCCTGTCCGTCGGCTCCTTTTTCATTTCTCCCACAATCTCGCCGCGCTCAAAATGCAGAGAGTATTTGAAACCGTCTTTCCAGACAAAAACGTCCATATAGCGGGAAGCATATTGCGTCGCGCAAGAGCCCAGTCCGTTGAGGCCGAGAGAGAACTCGTAATTGCCGCCGCCCTCATTGTCGTATTTTCCCCCGGCGTACAGCTCGCAAAAGACGAGCTCCCAGTTGTACCGATTTTCGGTTTCGTTCCAGTCGACCGGGCAGCCGCGTCCGAAATCCTCGACCTCGAAAGAACCGTCGGAATATCGGCGGACGTTGATGAGCGTGCCGTACCCTTCGCGAGCTTCGTCTATCGCGTTTGACAGTATTTCAAAAAAGGCGTGTTCGCACCCTTCAAGTCCGTCGGAGCCGAAAATGACCCCCGGTCTTTTGCGGACCCGGTCAGCGCCTTTTAAGGAGGAAATGCTCTGGTTGCCGTATTCCGTCCTGGTTGCCATCGGTTTTCTCCCAACATCTTGTGCTTTATTCAAAAATTAAGTATATCGTTTGTGTTTATTGCTGTCAAGTTATGGACAGTTCATGTGCGTTCGCGCCACGAAAGAGAAAGACCCGCCTTATGATTCGGAGGGTCTTCAGATCTCCGCGGCGCACGTGTTCCCGCGGGAGGGATATTCAGTTTTCGGCGCTGATTTCGCCGTTACCTTATGACCGTTACCCAGAGCGGGTCCTGAGATTCAATGTCCGATGTCACAACGAGATAGTCGCCTTCTTTGATTTTGCTTGCGGAGGATGCTCCCCAGGCGCCGTTCTCAACTATATAGACCTGCGACTGCCCGTCAAGAGTCAGCGTCTGTTTTTTTCCCGCAGGTTCAAAATCCGAGACGTCGAGGGCCGCAAAATCACCGATCCCCTTTCCGCTCGTATCTGAGTAGAGCTCAACGGAATACGCCTCCCCTTCTATCGAAAGGACCCTGACAAGCGTATCCTTCGCGCTCTCCTCACCGTCCGCGGTCTCGCCTCCGGGGCTCTCTTCGCCGGAAGGCGCGTTCCCGCCGCTTTCGGCGGGCGCGGTCCCGTCCGGTTTTCCGCCGGAGGGTGACGCGGTCCCCGAACAGGACCCGAGAAGAAAAATCAGTATCAGTGCGGTTATTATTGCCGCAAAAACAAAGGTTTTTCTCATAATTACTTCCTCTTAATCAACCAGTGTGTCGTCATTATATACCCAGTCCCGAACATTTATGCTGACGTACTCGTCGTGTGTCGAGCGAATGACTACGCGGGATATTCCCGCGTTGATGATAAGGCGCTTGCACATGGAGCACGACGAGGCGTCTTTTATGTACGTGTTGTCCACGGCATCCTTGCCCACGAGGTAGAGTGAGGCGCCGAACATCTCGGACCGCCTGGCGGATATGATCGCGTTTGCCTCGGCGTGGACGGAGCGGCAGAGCTCGTATCGCTCCCCGCTGGGGATGTTCAGGGCGTTACGGGTACAGTAATTCAGATCGACGCAGTTTGCTCTCCCTCTCGGAGCCCCGTTATAGCCGGTCGAAACGATCTCGTCGTTTGAGACGATTATCGCACCGTACTTCCTCCGCAGGCAGGTGGATCGCTCGGATACGGTCTGCGCAATGTCCAGATAGTAATTATCCTTATCTCTTCTTTCCATCTTTTCTCCCCGCTGTATTTATTTTAATTTGCCTTGCGCCGGACTGCGTCAACGCGCCGCCAGAATGCCGTCTTCGATCGCGAAAACTTTCTGCGCCAGCCCGGCGGCCTGCGCGTCGTGTGTGACCAGGATCACGGTCCCGCCTCGCTGATGAAACGAGGCCAGCAGTTTAAGGATCTCGCCCGAGGATGCCCTGTCCAGATTGGCTGTCGGCTCATCCGCGAGAAGAAGCTTCGGTGACGTGACGATTGCTCTGGCAAAAGCGGCTCGCTGCTGCTGGCCGCCCGAGAGCTGGCAGGGGCGGTGCGCAGCCCTGTCTTCAAGACCGACGAGTCTGAGGGCCCGGCGAGCAAGTTCCCTGCGCACTGAAGGGGGAACGCCGTTATATACGAGAGGGAGCTCGACGTTTTCAAGTGCGCTCAGGCGCGAAAGAAGGTTGAAAGTCTGAAAGACGAAGCCTATGTGGGCGCGGCGTATCGAAGCGAGCCCGGCGGAAGAGAGTTTCGAAACGTCCCTCCCGCGGAACAGATAGCGGCCGCTGTCCGGTCTGTCAAGACATCCGAGAATATTCATTAACGTGGTTTTGCCGGAGCCTGATGCGCCTGCAAGGGCAAAAAATTCACCCTGCCCGATCTCAAGCGAAACATTTTTTAAAGCTTCAACAGTTCCGCCGGCCGCGGAATATGTCTTAGAAATGTTTTCCAGTGTAATCAAAACAGCCAGCTCCGTTTAGCATATTATATTATTTATTGCCACTGTCGGCAAGGTATAATACAGGTATGCGAAGGAAATAAAAGCGGAGCGGGCGTGCCGCCTCGAAACGGAGATAAAAAGGGCTTAAAACACCGCCCGGGGCTGTTCTGTCTAACCTGCGCTATCTGCGCGCGCCGGGACTCTTGACAAACGAAGACCTGACGTCGAGAAGACCGTCGCAAAGGGCGTCGGCATCCTCGAGCGTGCTGAATCTTGACAGGCTGACCCGGATAGCGCAGTCAATGACTTTTGGGTCGATGCCCATCGCCGTCAGCACGTGGCTGCGCTTGCCCCTGCTGCAAGCGGAACCTGCCGATACGTAAATCTCTTTTTGAGAGAGCAGATTGAGTGTCGGCTGGCTGGGGCAGCCCGGTATTGAGACTGTAAGGATATGGGGAGCATCACCGTACAGGCATACGCAATCCGGGATCTGTGCACGAAGTCTTCCGACTATATGGTCCCGCAGCTTCGCCATACGGTCGGCGGCTCCGGCATCCGCCATGCCCGCGCTGCACGCTGCGCCGAAAGCGCTGATCTGCGGCACAGCCTGAGTGCCTGAGCGGAAGCCGCTCTCCTGGCCGCCGCCGCAGATAAAAGGGGGCAGGCGAAGGGATTTTCTGATGTAAAGCGCGCCGCAGCCTTTCAGCCCGTGCACCTTATGGGCGCTCAGAGATATCAGATCCGCCCCGAGAGAGCGCGCGTCGACGGGGACTTTCATCAGGCCCTGCACGGCGTCCGTATGCAAAACCGCCCGGCTGCGAGCGGCTTTTAAGACCTGCGATATCTCGCCGATCGGGGCGACCGCGCCGTTTTCGTTATTTACTAGCATAACGCTGACGAGGACTGTGTCCTCCCTGAGAGCCCTTTCGACATCACCGGCCGATACGGCTCCGGCCGCGTCGGGCGCGAGGTACGTGACGGTATAGCCCTGACTTTCAAGGCGCCGGCACGAGTTCAGCACGGCTTCGTGTTCAATGGCGGTTGTAATAATGTGCTTTCCCGCGTGCCTCAACATATAAGCGGAGGAAAATACAGCCCAGTTATCGGCTTCGGTGCCGCCGGACGTGAAAAATATCTCTTCCGGTCGGCATCGAACGGCCTTTGCGACCTCGCTGCGGGCGTCTTCTATAAGGCGCTCCGCGGCCGTGCCGAGCCTGTGGATCGATGAGGGATTTCCAAAATCATCGGTCATTGCCCGGACGGCGGCAGTCACGGCCTCCGGGCAGGGTTTTGTCGTGGACGCGTTGTCCAGATAATGCATCGCAAGTATCTCCGGTAATTAAAAATAGAAGTCGGGCGTGAGGTCCGGCCGGGGCAGAGTCGCTCTTCGATCAAAGTGTAACGGCTTCATCAAGTGAAGTCAACATCGGAGAGGTGAACATTTCGGCGGGCTTCGGCATATACTGCACATATAAGCGAAAGGAGCGGTGAGGATGTTCTTATATAATTATGCCCGCGATCCGGAAAACTCCGAGCCGCCGGCCGAAAGCAGGGACATCGATGACCTGATCTACGGCGCGGCGCCGAACATGTGTCAGAGCGAGAGATAGCAGCGGTTGAGAAGGGGCGGATCGGTGCCGCGATCGTCTGAAATATTCCGGTTGGAGACGGCCAGGCAGAAATTATCCTTTACATGGTTCATGCGATTTTGTATAATAAAATTTGCGCAAAATACTGCGGTTTAACAGCTTGTAAGAGCGCGTAAAATACTTCCGGCGCTCTTTGACGTTATCCGCAGTTCTGTTTTATAACGGCACAAGCGATTTGACGTGCCGGCCGAAATACACACGAATTGACCAAAAGGATGAATACGGATGTTGGAGTTTGACGAGTTCAAGCTAAAAGTAAACAGTCTGAAGCCGAAACTCGAGGGCCTGAAAGACGCGCTCGGGTATGACCAGGTCATCGCGCAGATAGCGGATCTTGAAGCACAGGCCTCTGCGGAGGGATTTTGGGGAGATCTTGAAAACTCGCAGAAGGTTCTTCAGAAAACGAAGCGCTTGAGATCAAAGGCCTCCCAATATGAGCGGCTGCTGGCGAAGTGGGAAGATCTTTACACGCTGTTTGAGCTTGCGCGGGATGAGGAGGACCTGTCTATCCTGCCGGAGCTCGAACGGGGCTGGAGCGAAATAGACGACAAGATCGCCGAGATCAAGCTTCAAACGCAGCTCAGCGGCGAATTTGACGCGAACAACGCGATCCTCTCGTTTCATGCGGGCGCCGGCGGCACCGAGGCACAGGACTGGGCACAGATGCTGTACAGAATGTACACCCGCTGGGCCGAGCGCAAAGGCTTTAAATACAAAGTTCTCGATTACCTTGACGGCGACGAGGCAGGCATCAAAAGCGCGGTGATCCTGATAGAGGGGGAAAACGCGTTCGGATTCCTGCAGGGCGAATCCGGGGTGCACCGCCTTGTGCGCATATCGCCGTTTGACGCTTCCGGAAGGCGGCACACTTCCTTTGCGGCAGTTGAGGTAACTCCCGAAATAACGGACGATATCCAGGTCGACATACGTGACGAGGACCTGAAAGTAGACACGTACCGCTCGAGCGGAGCCGGAGGACAGCACGTCAATAAGACGGAATCGGCCATCCGCATAACACATATCCCGACCGGGATCGTCGTGGCCTGCCAGAATGAGAGGAGCCAGCATCAGAACCGTGAGGTCGCTATGCGTATGCTGAAATCCAAGCTCGTTGAGATCAAGGAAAGAGAGCATTACGACAAGATCGAGGATATCAAAGGAGTTCAGATGAAGATAGAATGGGGAAGCCAGATCCGCTCCTACGTTTTTATGCCCTACACGCTTGTCAAGGATCACAGGACCGGTTTTGAAAACGGCAATATAAACGCTGTTATGGACGGGGACCTGAACGGCTTTATCAACGCCTATCTCAACGCGAAAACGACAGGAAATTTATAGGTCGGCACAACGGATCTTCATTTTGGCTTGATATCGGCGGCATTGATGAAAAACGGGGCCCGGGACGGAAAAACCGCTTGCATTTTTGTGTCGCATATGCTAATATAACAAAACGCCGGCGGCAGACGCCCGCATATTGCGGGGTATTGTGCGGCGGGATAATTCACTCAGAACTGCGAAAGGGCGGATCACATAAATGGACACGTTAAAGCTGATCCTCACGATAATACAGCTCATATCATCTGTCGTACTGATAGTCATCGTCAGTTTTCAGTCCGGTAAGGATGCCGGCCTCGGCGCTGCGCTTTCCGGCACGTCGACGACAGATACATTCTACGCAAGGAACAAATCCAGTTCAATGAGCGCAAAGCTCGCAAGGGCTACGAAATGGGTCGCCCTGACGTTCATAGTTCTCACGCTGGTTCTGAATCTTATCGGCTGAGCCGGTCTGTTCGACGTCGAAGGAGGGGGTCCTGACCCCCTTCTTATCAATATTTGCGGCGAAACGGGAGACCGGGCGGTACGAGGGCCCCGAAACGGTGCGCCGCTGAAAGAGCCGCTGCAATTGACAAGAAAACCCCGCGCTGATATAATTGTGCGGAATCAAGTCTCAACATATTCGTTCCGAGCCTCTTGCCCCAACGGTTCAGCCTATGGGCATTTGGCCTGCCCCCGGACCTGGTTCCGGGGCCACAGCTGCGCCGGAAACGGCGGAGCTCTCCGTTTTGAGAAGGAACAGAACGCATGCCCTGTTGTGTCGGGTACTTTTTGCGCTGTGCGCGGTCTGTTTTGAAACCTCAGAACAGACCGCATTTATAATATCTGCGAACCAGGATTTATAGCAAAAGAGAGGGAGAGTTATGTCAAAGCTGAGCGCCGACGAAGCCCGCGATATGCTGCTCGCTATACCCGTTGCATGCAGAGTCGAACGGGCTGTTCTGAAGGACAGCCTGGGGAGAGTTCTCGCGGAGGACGTTGCCGCCGTGATAAATGTCCCGCCTTTTGACCGCAGCCCTTATGACGGCTACGCAATAAGGGGCGAGGACACGCTCCATGCTTCACCGGAAGAACCCGCGGTACTGAAGATCACTGAGGAGATCCCGGCGGGCGCCGTTCCGACTGTTGCGATAACAAAAGGATTTGCTGCCAAGATCCTGACAGGCGCATCGATCCCCGATGGAGCGAACGCGACCGTTAAATTTGAGGACACGCAGTTTACCAGCACGGAGGTACGCATCTTCTCGCCTGTCAAACCCGGCTCAAACATTGTGAAAGCGGGCGAAGACATACTGGTTGGAGCTCCGATAGCCGGCAAAGGCGAAGTTATTACTCCGCCCCACGTCGGTATGTTTGCGGGACAGGGGATCTGTGATGTCGCGGTTTTTGCAAGACCCCGCGTGGCGATATTGAACACAGGTACCGAACTTATGGAATCAGGTCAGAGGCTGTTGCCCGGAAAGATCTACAACAGCAACGGCTATACCCTGAGCGGATACCTGGCCGATGCCGGAGTTCTGCCATATAACGCCGGTACGGTTGAAGACGATGCGGAGCTGATAGCCTCACGCATTGACCAACTGCTGAACGATTACGATATGGTGGTCACAACGGGGGGAGCTTCCGTAGGCGACTATGACTGGGCCGTAAGATCCGCGCAGCTGCTCGGCGCGGAAGTCCTCTTCTGGAAGTGCGCCATGAAGCCCGGCGGATCCATGATGGCCGCGGTAAAAGGAGGAAAGCTCATTCTCGGCCTGTCGGGTAATCCCGGAGCTGCCGTCATGGGGCTGCTCAAGGTCGGAATGCCTTTTGTGAGAAAGCTGACCGGCCGGTCGAAGACCCTGCCTGAGGAGTTTGACGCGCTTATGGCCGAACCGTACAAAAAGAAAAGTACCGTAGCGAGATTCATTTGCGGGCACCTCGTCGTGCGTGAAGGTGCGGCTTATTTCAGTCAGACCGAAGGGTCGGGAAACGGGCTCGTGTCGCCGCTCCTCACCTGCGACCTCATAGGTCAGATACCGGAGGGAACACCGTATCTTAACGCCGGGGACAGGATCAGGGTATTTCGAGTATAAATAACGGTTTGCGGATCTCCGCAGGGCTCCCGCGCGTTTGACCGGTCTGCCGGATATGTGCGATCTTGCAAGCCCGGGACGGGCCGCCCTGCGGGATATAGACAGTATCGGGGGACAGAATATGGAGTTAACACATTTTAACACGGAGGGGCGCGCCCGGATGGTGGACGTAAGTGAAAAACCTGCCACCCTGCGCTCCGCTACGGCGGTGGCCACGGTGACCCTCAATGCGGCGACGTACGCTCTCGTCAAAGAAGGGCGTATGAAAAAAGGAGACGTGCTTGCCGTATCTCAGGTGGCCGGCATCATGGGTGCAAAACGGACACACGACCTGATACCTATGTGTCACCCCCTGGCGCTGACGGGAGTCGATCTGAGCTTTGAGACCGACGACGAGAAACACGTGATACGCATCGCTGCAACAGCGAGATGCAAGGGCGAGACGGGCGTCGAGATGGAAGCTCTGACGGCGGCCGGAATTGCGGCGCTCACCATATATGACATGTGTAAAGCGGTGCAGCGCGATATAGTTATCAGTGACATTCATCTTTTGGAGAAGCACGGAGGAAAGTCCGGAGACTTCTACTGGGAGGACAGGGACAATGGCTGACGCTGTTTCTTTGTTTGAAGTCAAAAGAAAAAGGACCCCTGAACGAGGGGGGCCTGAAGCACATGTTTCTTTCCGCGGAACGGCGATCCGCGTCCTGCCGTGAGCGCGCCTGTATATTCCGTCGTCGCGTACTCGGGGACGGGCAAAACCACAATTCTGGAGCGGCTGATACCCGCGCTTAAAGCGAGAGGGCTTCGCGTTGCTGTCGTTAAGCACGACGCGCACGACTTTGAGATCGACACTCCCGGCAAAGACTCCTGGCGCATGTCAAGGGCCGGGGCCGACGTATCCTGCGTCTGCTCCGATACGCACGCAGCGATCATGGAAAACAGGCCTCGCCGGGCGGATGAGATCATCGGCATGATCCGGGACGTGGACATCATCCTGACGGAGGGGTTCAAACACGGCTCCTGGAGAAAGATAGGTATAGTACGCGCGGCGACGGGGAAACCGCTGCCCGGGATCGACGGCGAGTATTTTGCGGTGCTCTCCGACGTGCCTGTCGAGATAAATGCGCCCCGATTTGATCTGCATGACGTTGAAGGGCTTGCCGGGCTGATCGTCCGGGATATGGACGCGCAGGAAAATCGCGACAGTTAACAGACCGGGACTATAATAAAGCGCGGGGTGCCGCCCGAACAGGGCGATACCCCGCGTTTGTTGTTGCCTGAAAAAAGTCCCGCGCTATAGCCGGGCGCGCAGTTCTATTACTTTACCCAGTATTTTGACCGACTCTCTGTCAAGCTCCTCATTTGGGAAAAACATGGGCTCATACTTGATGTTCAGCGGCTGCAGCAATATCCCGTCTTTCATTCGGCAGAATTTCTTTATTGTCGCGTCCTCTTCGCCGATCAGGGCTACGACGATATCTCCGGTCTCGGCTGTCTGTTGTTTTCGCACTATTACCGTGTCGCCTTCGTAAAAACGCGGCTCCATGCTGTCGCCCTTTATATGCAGTGCAAAGAGCTCACCGCCTCCCATACCGGGACCAACCTCCTCGTATCCGAGAACATCACTGACCGCGGTCAGCGGCCGGCCTGCCCGGACAAGCCCGAGAACGGGAACGAGCCTCTTCTCTCTTTCGTTTTTTTGCTCGAGACCGAGCAGATAATCCGTGGTAACGCCGAAAAATGAAGCGATTTTTACGAGCAGATCCCTTTTCGGGGGGTTTCCCGAATTTCTCCACACGTTGATACTTGCCCTGTTGAAGCCTATGCGGGCCGCGGCGCCGCCCGGACTGAGCCCCTTGTCGCGGCAAAGCTCCATAAACCTGTCGTAAAACATATTATGTTCTCCCGTGTGAAAATGTTTATAATTATAAACGACAACATTGACTTAATGCGCCCGAGGTGCTATAATTCATATAAAATAGGTCGACAGCGAAGTTCCGGCGAAAGAATTACGGACATATCGTATCACGTTTGTTTATGTATTTCAACTATAAGATATGAATTATCCTTCGGCAGGACTTTTCAGGGAGGAGCAGCAATGGCAGGCACTATAAAAGGCGCGCACAACCCGGAAGATATTTTGGCTTCGCTGATAGCAAAAAACATGCGTCTCTACAGGATCGACAAAGACGATCTGGCCGCCGAGATACGCGTTTCGAGGACGACTTTGTACAACCGGCTGCGCAGGCCCTCCGATTTCACCTTCAGCGAGCTGCAGCTTCTGTTTCGCGCCCTCCATTTCACCCAGGAGGACATAGTGTCGCTCATCAAGCCGCTGGCCCGCAGGGCCTCCTGAGGGACGTATCAATAAAGGGGTGGGGCAAGATGCCGGTTTCACATCTTGCCCCGCCCGTGGCGTTTCAAAGTATCCTGTTCTATGAAACTGAACGGTGGAAAGACCTCGCCGCTGCGCGACGCGTATTTGCGCGGCAGAGGAGCGGGCTTACAGCCTTGTGGAGAAGCCTCCGTCGATCTTCAGGTCCGCGCCGTTGATATAGTCTGACGCGGGGCTTGCAAGAAAGACCGCGGCGCCCATGAGATCGTCAAGCCGTCCCCAGCGTCCCGCTGAGATGCGTTCTGTTATTTTGTCGTAAAATTTCTGGTCGGAACTTACGTCGATATTGACGGAAGTCTGAAAGAAACCCGGGCATATCGCGTTGCACTGGATGTTATAGCGTCCGAGCTCGTTTGCGAAGCATCTGGTGATGCCGATAACACCGTGCTTTGCGGTGATATAGGGCGGACATTTCTCGTCGCCCGTATACGACAGAGCGGAGCCGATGTTTATGATCTTTCCGCCCCCCTGTTTGACCATGACTTTTGCCACCGCATGGCCGAGGTAGTATACGGCGTTAAGGTTGAGTTCAACGACCCTGCCGTATGCCGAATCGGGGAATTCGAGAAAATCGGCGAAATGGTTCATGCCCGCGTTATTGACGAGTATATCGATGCGGCCGTATTTTTCAACACAGTCTTCGACTACGGCCTTTCGGTAGTCGGGATCCGTGAGGTCTCCTTTGAGGAAAAAGACTTTCCTGCCCTCGGCCTCGATCAATTCGCGCACTTCATCGGTGTCGTCCGTGAAATGTGGTATATACAGATCCGCTCCCGCCCGCGCAAAAGCGACGGCGTATCCCATGCCGAGGTTCTGGTTGGCTCCCGTGACCATGGCCACCTTACCGGCAAGGCTGAACTTGTCCATGCTGAAGTTATTTATTCCCTCGATCATACTATCCGCTCCTTAAATTATCACTGCGCCCGGCCAAGCAGTTTCAGAGCCGTGCGGGCTATACCCTCCGGATCCAGGCCGTAGCGTGAGTATACTTTGTCCATATCGCCGAGAAGCGCGAATTCATCCGGCAGGCCGACTCGCTTGAATTTGCCGCAGAAGCCCTCTTCAAGCAGATACTCGGCAACGGTCCCCCCGAGCCCGCCGTTGATAGAGTGCTCCTCGACCGTAATGATGTTGCCGGTCTCGCGCGCGCATTTGAAGAGCATTTCGGTGTCCAGCGGCTTTACGGTATGCATATCGATGACGCGGGCGCTGATGCCGTGCTCCTCGCGCAGTTTTTTTGCGGCCATCATAGACCAGTAGACGCTGCTTCCCGTGGATATCAGCGTGATGTCGTCTCCGGGCACGGTTTCGATCGCCTTGCCGATCTCAAAATCATAGCTGTCGTCTGCGTAGACGTTGGGCGAGCCGCCCCGGTCTATCCGGATGACCATCGGACCGTGGTAGGTCATGGAACGGCGTATCGCCTTGCAGCACTGCCCGGCGTCGGCAGGCACCACCACAGTCAGGTTGGGGATCGCATGATAAAGAGCCAGATCCGCGATGCAGTTGTGTGTCGGCCCTCCGCCTGCCGTGACGCCCGCATGAGTTCCTATAAGTCGGACATTGACGTCGTTATAGGCTATGTCCGTGTGGATCTGATCGGCGGAGCGCAGCGAGAGGAAAGGTCCGAAGACCTGCGCGAAAACGATCTCGCCGGCCAGAGCCATGCCGCACGACGCCGCCACCTGGTTCGGCTCCGCTATACCGAAATTGAAACACCTGTCGGGATACTTCTTCACAAACTTGCCTGCCGAGGAGGACGGCGCCACATTGTCCGTATATGTGAAAACGAAATCGAGGCCTTCGTCAGCCATCCTCATGAGTTCTTCACCGTAAGCTTCTCTCGCGTTGGAGAGCATCTGGTCAAAATCAAATGTCGTTTTTACCGCCATCTTACCGCACCTTCCTGTTCTTCTCAAGTGAAGCGAGAGCCTCGTCGAACTGCTCTTTTGCGATGCCGCCTCCGTGCCATTTGACGTTTCCGGCCATGAAATCGACGCCCTGGCCCTTTGTAGTGTTTGAGATGATCGCGTAAGGCTTTCTGCGCACGATGGGATCTGCCGGCGGCTGCGCCTCGAGGGCGGCGCAGCACGAGTACATGTCGTTGCCGTCTATCGAGACGACTTCCCATCCGAAAGCCTCAAGCTTCTTGTCGAGAGGATCGATATTCATGACCTCTGCGGTCGGTCCGGTCATTTGCAGCTGGTTTTTATCAACGATGAGCGTCAGATTGCCGAGCTTAAAGTGCCCGGCCGCCATGATGGCCTCCCAGTTCGTGCCCTCGTCGAGCTCACCGTCGCCAGTCATCACATATGTGCGCCAGTATTTCTTCTGCTTTCTCGCAGCGAGCGCCATACCGAGCGCGATCGGCAGACCGTGGCCGAGGGAACCGGTGGAGGCTTCAATCTGCGGGCAGTATTTGTGGTTGCAGTGCATACCGAACTGCGCCGTTTCCAGCGTCTCAAAGTGCTCGACCATATAGTCCAGGGTGTAGGCCCCCTTATCCGAGAAGATCGTATAGAGTGTCTCGCTGCAGTGGCCTTTGCTGAGCACGAAGCGGTCGCGGTCGCACATAAAGGGGTTCAGCACGTCGTAATTGAGGTATTTATAGTAGAGAGCTACCGCCATCTCCACCATTGAAAGCTCTCCGCCAAGATGCCCCATACCGATACGGTAGATGAACGTGAGCAGGTTTTTCCGGATCCTGTATGCGGTCTCTTCCAGCTCTTTAACAACGTTAATATCTATTTTGGGATGATACATGCTGTTTGTCTCTCCTTTGTAAAGAGTGTCGGCTATTATTCGCCTTCTATTCTGTTGCAGCGTATCAGGATCTTCGGCCACTTTCCGCTGATCTGCGCTTTGAAGGCCTCCTCGGCTTCATCAATGTCAAAGATCTTGGATGTGAAGTCGGCCAGCTGCATTTTGGGCAGCATCTGCAGAGCGCGCGGGTAGGCGTATGGGGCCACGTACATGCCCGTCACGGTGATTTCGTTTGAGAAAAAGAATTTGTACAGATTAAGCGGCATCTCGAAAGTGTTCGGGTACATCGCGGCGTATATGAGCTTGCCTCCCTTTGCGGTGATGTAGGGGAGGTTGTAGACGGCATGTACGCTGCCCGAGCAGTCTATCACAACGTCATACCCGAGGCCGTTCGTCAGCTCCAGCGCTGTCTCCCGCACATCCTGCGCGGCAGGGTCGATCACACTGTCGGCCCCGTATTTCAAAGCGAGGGCTCTCCTTTCCGCTATCGGTTCGATGAGAGTGATCTTTGAAGCCCCCATCATAGACAGGCACTGTGTGGCGAGCAGTCCTATTGGGCCGCCGCCGCAGATGGCCGTGCGGAAGCCGAATTGCATGGATATCTTGTCCATCAGCCTCGTGACAATGGAGGTGGGTTCCAGAAGACAGCCCTCTTTTAGGCTCACGTTGTCGGGCAGCTTAAAAACCTGGGACTCATGCCAGACGATAGTCTCGCTCATTCCGGGGTTGTTGGACTCGTCAGCATGTTCGCAGAATTGCTGCTGTCCGTTCAGGCAGTAGTAACAGGTGCCGCAAAAGCGAAGGAAACTGCCCGCCACGCGGTCCCCGATTTTAAGCCCTTTTTTTGTTGCCTTTTCACCAAGTTCAATTATCACCCCGGACAGCTCATGACCGATGCCGAAAGGGGTCTCAAGACCGAAGATTCCCTCAACAAGGTGCGGGTCCGAGCCACAGATGGCACAGTAAGCCACCTTTATGCGCACATCCTCCGGGCCCAGTTCCTGCTCCGGGATATCGAGCACGGCGACTTTCCCGCGCTTTTGCTCGTCAGGGTCGCGCAGGCTGCCGACTTTCACGACATGTATCGATTTCATTTTTTGCCTCCTTGATCATATGATGTCAAAAGCTGGCTGAATACATGCGGTTACAAGTCAGTTTACCACAATGCGTGTATATTTGAAAGACTTTGGGCCTGACGGCATAGTGCCAAATGAAAAATTGAACTTATCACCTGATAAAAACGATTTATTGCGGTGCGGTTCCCGACCCGGGAGTCACTCCGAAGGCCGGGTTCATTTCAGGTGCTTGCATTTGCGGTACATGATGGTATAATTCATTGAAACGCCGCAAAATAACTCTGTGAAACAGCAATCCATCTGCGGCGAAGCGGAGGCAACTATGGCGATTGAACCCGCATATTACCGCTCACTGCGAACTGAAATGACGGAGGAGATCGGTGAGAGGCTGGGGCGGTGTCTGAGACCCGGGGACGTTGTAGCGCTGTTCGGAGACGTCGGCGCGGGAAAGACGGCGTTTATCCGGGGAATCGCCCGCGGGATGGGGATCAGCAAGCCCGTGACCAGCCCGACGTATACTATTGTAAATGAATATGACGGGCCGGTCCCGCTCTTCCATTTTGATATGTACCGGCTCCGGAGCGCACAGGAGGTCTTTGACATCGGCTGGGAGGACTACCTCGGCAGGGGGGGCGTGTGTGCAGTCGAGTGGAGTTCCAATATCCTGCCTGCCCTGGAAAACGGCTACATCCGCGTTGATATCAAGAGCGGTTTTGAAGATCCCGACATGCGTGAGATAACGATTACGTATTGATCGGTCTGCCGGATATCCGAACAGGTTTTTCCCGGCAGCAGTGACGAAAGAAATATTCCCGGAAGGTAGAGTAATGAAAATTCTCGCTTTGGAGACTTCCTCGAAAGCCGTCTCATGCGCCCTGTGGGCAGACGGCGTCTGCGCCGCGTTCTCGTATCAAAACAGCGGTCTGACACACAGCAGGACGCTTATGCCTATGATCTCAAACATGCTCGGAAGCGCCGAAACGCCGCTTGACCGGGTCGACGTCATCGCATGCTCCAGGGGGCCGGGCTCTTTTACAGGTCTTAGGATAGGAGTAGCCGCGGCGAAAGGTATGGCATGGGCGCGTGATCTGCCCTGCGCGGGCGTATCCACGCTCGAGGCCATGGCCGCGCAGTCAGCTGCCGTGCCCGGTATTGTCGCGGCCGTGATGGACGCCCGCCGGAACCAGTTTTACAACGCCCTCTTCGACTGTTCGGGTACTGTGCCCGTCCGCTTGTGCGAAGACCGGGCCGTAGGTATTGACGACCTGAAAAAGGAACTCATCCGAATGGGAAAGCCGGTTTTTTTGGTTGGCGACGGTGCGGAGCTGTGCTATACTATGATGAAAGATGTCGAAATATCTGTGACTCTTGCCGCCGAAGGGCACCGCTGGCAGACCGCATGGGGAGTGGCTCTCTGCGCTGCCGCTATGGCGCAGCGGGGGGAGCTGACCACAGCCGCCGCGCTGACGCCGGTATATCTTCGTCTTCCGCAGGCAGAGAGGGAGCGGCTTGAAAAGCTTTCGGCCGGTCAACCGGGACCGGACGCACAGTAATTACGAGGAAACGAGGTCACATAATGGGTAACGTATATATTCTTGATCATCCGCTGCTTCAGCACAAACTGTCCATCATGCGCGACAAGAGCACAGGCGTAAAGGAGTTCCGTGAGCTTACTGCCGAGGTGGCAATGCTGGTCTGCTACGAGGCGACAAGGGATCTGTCCACAGAGGAGCTTGAGGTGGAAACACCCGTCGGCCGCGCTAAAGTTAGAAAACTTTCGGGTAAAAAGCTGGCGATCGTTCCGATTCTGCGCGCCGGGCTCGGAATGGTCGACGGGCTGCTGAACCTGATACCCTCTGCCAAGGTCGGACACATCGGCCTTTACAGGGATCCCGAGACTCTGGGGCCTGTCGAGTACTATTGCAAACTGCCGCAGGACGTGTCCGAGCGCGAGGTGATCGTAGCCGACCCTATGCTGGCCACGGGAGGCTCCGCGTCGGCCGCTATCGGTTTCCTGAAAGCTCGCGGCTGCAGCCGCATTAAGCTGATGTGCATAATCGCGGCCCCCGAGGGGATTGAGCGTATGCGTCAGGACCACCCGGACGTGGACATATTCTGCGCCTGCTGTGATGAAAGACTTAATGAGCACGGGTATATCGTTCCGGGCCTCGGTGACGCGGGAGACAGGATATTCGGTACAAAATGACGCTGTGCGGCGGGAGAACGGCGCCAGCGCCGCGTTGATCGCATGCCGCTGGCGCGCTGCCGGCGCTCGGAACAGTTGCAAATAACGAAAAAAGAGGAAAGTGTTACAACACTCCCTCTATACAGACTGTCAAAAAAGCGGAATATTACGACCACAGCCTTTCGCAGCGCGAAAAATTTAAAAAATCGTGTTGCGTGTACGTGACCGATTTTTGAAATTACAGAGTACCAAGGCATTCGGCGGCATGTGCGTCGAATGCCTTACTTTACGAGCCGCCGCAGCGGTGAGGTCTTTCCCGGTCCGTGTCAAAGAACGTGTTCTTGACACGCACAAAAGCGGAAGGTGTTTCAATACTTCCGCTTTATAACTATCTGTCCGCCCGTATGGAACGCCCTAAGCCATAAGGGCGAATATATCCTCTTCCGTGATATCCGCGTGCAGGAGCGTCATGACGTTAACGGTCATCGTATATGCCCTTATCTCGCCGAGACCTTTCCAGCCGCCCAGTTCCGTGACGTCAACGACGCCCGCCCTTGTCAGCGAAAACGCGAGGCCGCCGCCCTCTGTCCTGATCACGCCTTTGATATGACCTGCAACGACGCCCTCGAATGACACGAGATCCCCGAGGCGCAGGAAGGTTTTTATGCCTTTTTCCCGGAGTGAGTCCGTTGTTTCCGCGCGGCCCGGTGAGAATGAACGCGTGTGGCTTATAACGAGCGAGTCGTTGATCAGGTCCTCGTGTTCGTCATGACAGACAGCGCAGTCCGGGTCGCCGCATTTTTGGCCGACGTGATGGTGGTGGCGGTGGTCTGTGCAGTCCGGGTCGCCGCATACGTGGCCGCCGTGATGGCGGTGATGATCGGTGCAGTCCGGGACGTCACATTTGTGATCGCTGTGGCGGTGATGGTTCTCTTCTTTGATCATTACATTGCCTCCGGTTTTTTCAGGCGGGCGCTTATCTCGTCCCAGAGCCGCTCGCCGTCGTTTTGCGCGCTGGCCCGGATGACGGGCGAGCCGCCGGCAAGACGTGAGATCTCCTCAATCTCTTCTTCGGTGGGTTCGGTTATATCCGTCTTGTTAATTAATATAACGTTCGCTCCCGAAACCTGATCGATCAGAAGCGGACGCGTGATCTTAAGGAGTTTCATCCACCGCGCGATATCGATAACGGTGACGCTATAGAGCTTGAACTGTTTGCCCCTCTCCGCAAAGAGATCCCGTATACCGGTCATATATGCAAGACCCGTAAGTTCGACTATCAGCCAATCCGGGTTTATTTCCCTCTCTATCTGTATAGCGGCCGAGATGAGGCTGCCGGATATCGAGCAGCACACACATCCGTTTGTAAGGGTCGTGATCTCGATGCCGCCTTCATTCAGGATCGCGTCATCGATGCTCGTCGTGCCAATTTCATTTTCAATGATCGCGATTTTCAGGCCCTGCCTGAGCATGGAATTGATACAGTTTTTTATGACAGTTGTTTTGCCGGAGCCGAGAAAGCCCGCAAAAGCCAAGACGTTCATATCGTTTTACCCCTTCCGCGGTGCTGCGGCGCCTTTGAGCGCCGCAGCGGCAACGTATAGTTTCGGCGCGGCAGCCCGGACCTGCGTCCGGAGGCGATTTCTTGATCAACAATCGAGTCGGATCGGAGCGCCTTTTCTGCCGTCTGTTTGCATTTAATTATATAAGAATTGCCGGAGCAAGTCAACGGTTTTGCGCAGGGGCGGAGTTGACGGCGCATCACAGCAGCGTCGCGCAAGACGTGCAGCGCGTTCTAATGCCGCTTATGTTCAATAATTCCATAATTCAATTGCGCGCTTATTGCCGCTGTGCTAGAATAATATCCGCTCGCGCAGTACGGAGTGCCCGCGGCTGCAGAAATTTCAGGAAAGGGGGGCGGCAGTTTTGGCACAGACCTGGACGATAGTCAAAAGATACTTAAAAAACGGCGACACACTGCTGCTCCTGCTCTGTGTGACCGCTTCGATCTTTGGTATTATCCTTATCTCCAGCGCTTCAAGACCGCTCGGAAACCCGAATCGCTATATAGCAGTACAGTCGGTGTCGCTTGTGCTGGGCATAATCATGTTCATCGTGTTTTCCATGATAGATCTCGATCTGCTCTGCGACAGGTGGAAGCTGCTCCTGCTTTTCAATATTCTGGCCATCGCCTCCCTGCTCGTTTTCGGCGAGGAGAGCAGCACCGGCAACAAGAGCTGGATCTCATTTTCATGGATGCCGGTCGCGATCCAGCCGGCGGAGATCGTAAAGCTGACTTTTACGCTGCTGCTTGCAAGACAGATGTACGCATACCGGGAGCGCATAAACGCCCCCTCCAGCGTCGCTCGGCTTCTTTTGCATTTACTTTTGATGCTGGCGCTGATCATGCTGTGCTCACAGGACGCGGGTATGGCGTTTGTATACGCGGTCATGTTCGCTTTCATGGCGTTTGCGGCCGGGATATCGCTCCCCTGGATCCTTGCCGGCCTAACGGCCATCGCCGCTGTCACGCCGCTGGTCTGGAATTCACCTCTGATGAGCGACTATCAAAAAGACAGAATACTTGTTATTCTGGACCCGAGCATAGATCCGGATAACCTGAATGCGGGCTGGCAGGCCGCGCAGAGCAAGCTGGCCATAGGTTCGGGCCAGTTGTTCGGACAGGGGCTGTATAACGGAAAGCTCACCCAGAGCGGTTCCATTTTTGCTATGCACAACGACTTCATTTTCGCGTGCGCGGGAGAGGAATTCGGGATCCTGGGCTGCCTGGCGATCATCGCCGTGCTCACGGGTATTATCGCCTGCTGCCTTGTCAGGGCGGTCAAATGTAAACGCCCTATGAGCGCGCTTATCTGTGCCGGTTTTGCGGGGATGCTGACGTTTCAGACGTTCGAAAACATCGGCATGTGCCTCGGCATTACTCCCGTCATAGGTCTTACGCTCCCGTTCATAAGCTACGGCGGCTCCTCGCTCGTGGCGACGTTTTGTTGTATGGGGATAGTGTCCGGTATCCGGCTGAGACCTCCTCCGATCGTTACCAGATACTGATTCCGTCAGATTGTCAAAAACAGAATATCAGGTCAGGACCATATTCCATTCGGCGGCATGTGCGTCGAATGGATTTCCTTTTGAGCCGCAGCAGCGGCGAGGTCTTTCTCCGGCCCGTGTCAAAGAACAAACGTTTTTGACGCATTCACGCAAGGGGGACTGCCGCTGATCTAAGGCGGCAGTCCCCCGGGATATTCGGATGTAAGGGTGTCAGCGTATGTTCATAGCGGCATAAAAGCCCTCCCGGACCGCGTCCGCTATCGTGCCGCCGTTTGTGTGACAGTCTCCGACGAAGTACACGTCCTTCACTATGCCTTCGTACTCTTCCCTCTTTATGGCGGCGGGGCGGACACCGAGCGCGAGCACGAGAGTGTCGCACGCTGCGCGGAGCTCGTTTCCGTTCTCGTCTTCCAGTATTACGGCGTCGGGAAGCACACGCTGAAGCTTGACTTTCTCGATAACCCTGACTCCGGCTTCGCCGGCCATGTGGCGGATGGATCTTGTAAGGAAGGGGACCTTCGAAGACGCGTCGATCCGTTCAAGCGCGAGCATATCGATCAGTGTGACGCTGTGCCCGCTTTTAGCCAGGGAGACCGCTGTTTCGGTACCTGTCAGCCCGGCGCCCGCCACGACGACTTCCTTTCCGACTTCTGCAGCCTGGTGATCGACGTCGCCGGCAAGCACGACGTGGTCCGATTCAATACCCGGAATATCGGGTATATACGGCTTGCTCCCCGTGGCAATTATTATGGCGTCGGGGTACTCGGCCTCGATTATCTCGCGGGTGACCTCGGTGTTAAGGCGTATGCCGATGCCCGGCGTGTGCTCTGTCTCCCTGACGGCCCATTTTGTGTATTCCTTTATATCGGACTTGAGCGGATTTGCCCCGGCTGCGATCAACGATCCCCCAAGGCTGCCGCTCTTTTCGATTATGACGGGCCTGTGCCCTCGGATCGCCAGCCAGCGCGCGGCTTCCATACCCGCGCAGCCGCCCCCCACTATCAGCACTTTCCTGGTATGTATGGCAGGCTGGTATTCCGAAAAAAGGCTCTCCCTGCCGGCAAGCGGGTTTACTGCGCAGCGCAGCGGGAGCGGAAAAGCGTGCGGATCGGGCCCGCCTGTACAAACACCGCAGCGGATGCAGGGGCGTACGCGCTCGCCGTGCCCCAATAGACATTTGCGCACCGCCATCGGATCCGCGATAAGTGTGCGGATCATCGCGACCATGTCCGCCTTTCCTTCGGCAACAGCCTGCTCCGCAAGCTCCATGTTGAAAGAGCCGACCGAGCATACGGGTATGTCGAGCTCTTTTTTAAATGCTTCGGCGAGATACAGGTTTGTCGCTCTGGGAAGATAGGTCGGCTGGATCATCCGCATCGAGGCGGCGCGGTCGAACATTCCGCCTGCCGAAACCTGGATCATGTCGATCTTGTTTTGAATATACTGCGCAAAGCGGACGGCCTCTTCCGGGCCGACGCCGCCGGGTCTGAGTTCGTCTCCGCTGATCCTCCACTCGATCGCCATATTCGGGCCAATTTTTTCTCTCACCGCGTCAAGAAGATCCGATGCGAAGCGGCAGCGGTCTTCCATGGTACGGCAGCCGTATTTATCGCTGCGCGTATTGGCCGGAGAGTAAAAAGAGGAGACGGTATGCCCGTGGCCGCCGTGTATCATCACCATATCGAAACCCGCTCTGCGGCAGCGGTCCGCGGCCGACGCGAAATCTTCGATCAGCCTGTCGATCTCTGCGGCAGTGAACTCGGACGGCAGCCTCTCGTCACGCACATTGAGCTCGATCGAGGCGATGGCGCCGTAGCGGTGGATCGCGTCAGTCAGGCTGTACAGGCCGTGGACGACCTCGTTTTTTGTCAGGTCTATGACGAAACGGTTTGAAGACGCGTACTTGCTCGTGACAGGGCTGTCCCCTACCGTGACGATTGCCGCGCCTCCGAGAGCGAACCTCTGCGTAAAGGCGATGAACTCGGGGGTGACGAATCCGTCGTGGGAAGCAAGCATCGGTTCCGCGGGCGACACTTCAATGCGGTTTTTCGCCGTGAGAGGCCCGATCCTGAGAGGTTTGAAAACATGGCTGTAATCCATTATTTCCGTCCTTTTTAATGTTTTTGTTTCGGTTTTGCCGGTGTTTGGCTCAGACTCTAAAGCAATATTACCACCTTTTTCGCTCCTTGACAATTGCTTTGCAAGCGTGTAGAATCGTTCTGCTGTGGAGAGATGTCCGAGTGGTCGATGGTGACGGTCTTGAAAACCGTTGTGCGAAAGCACCGGGGGTTCGAATCCCTCTCTCTCCGCCAGTTTTCCGGAAACGCTGGGTAATACCTTCGTTTCCGGTATTTTATTTTTATTGAACAGGTCAGCGGAAACGTAAAAGATCCCTTTCAACGCCTTTCGAAAGCGTCCGCCCGTCAGTCGGGTCCGATCGACGGATCGGGACGGAAATATGCGGCGGGATGAACACTCTGCGGCGAACTGCTGCGAGCGGCTGTGCCGGAAACGTATATACGGCGCGCTCGGGGAGTCGGTAACGAGGTGCCGCTGCGCGGCTCAATGCGCTCGTGCGGCGCTTTTCATTATGGCCGAAATCTGCGCGCCGGGTGGAGTTTTTATTGTGATTGCCGCAGTATTGTGATACTGTTTACTTGCCCGGCCGCCGCGGGACCCGAGCGCCGGCCGGTTCGATGCTCATCCGGGTCCTGACACGACGATTAAAGATGCGGAGGGAGCGCCGACATGAAAATGAATCCGTTTTTCAGATCTTTTTTCCGGGTGTCCAAAGGCGCGCTAGGTGCGTATGTGTGCTTTCCGACCGCGATACTGTGCGCATTATGCTTTGCCGGTATCGCCATGGTCCGGGTCCAGCTTGATTGGGAACGGCAGGAATCGCTGAATTATCTTTTAAACTGTATGCACTGGGCGCTGGCGTTCGGCGCGACTTTCAGCCTCGCGGCCGTCGCGGCTGCCAGAAGCCTCTCGGGCAAAAAAGGGGCTTCGACAGCCGCCAACATCCTCGGAGGCCCGGCTGCGGTAATAGTGTTTCTGCTTCTTTACTTTTTTGGAGCGGAGCCTGAGGGCACCGGTTTGAAGCAACTCTCCTCTCTCTCCTCAGCGCGCTGCGCAGCCGCAGTATTTGTGAGCCTCACCGCATTTGTCATATTTGCGCAGGATCGCCGTGAGGGGGACGGCTTTGCCCCCGCTCTCTTTATGACAATCAAGGCCTTTTTTATCGCCCTTGTCTACGGGCTGGTAATCTGCGGCGGAGCGAGCGGGATAGCGGCAGCCGTGCAGAGTCTGATCTATCGGGATATGAGCGAAAAGGTCTATCTGCATATTGCGATCATCTCGTGCTTTATCGCGTTTTCCGTCTTCGCGGGGTATTTTCCCGACTTTGCTGATGATCCGGAGAACGAAAAGCGTATACAGGCCAAAAAACAACCTCGCGCCGTCGAGGTTCTTTTTAACTATATACTTGTCCCCATAGTGCTGGTTATGACGGTGGTGCTGTTTATATGGGCCGGAAAGACTGTTGCCGGCGGAATGAAGATCAAACTTGTTCAGCTTTCAGCCATTGCCGCCTCGTACACGATCGGCGGACTCTGGCTTGCCGCCATGGTCGACGGGAGCACTTTGAAGCCGGGAGTATTTTACCGCCGCGTCTACCCCGCGGCTTCGCTGGTCATACTTGCGTTCGAAGCCTGGGCCGTTATCGGCAGCCTCGTTGATACCGGTCTGAAGACCGAAGAATATATATTCATTTTGATCTGGATAGTAGCCGCGGCCGGAGCGCTGTTGCTGCTTTTCCTGAGGTCAAAAGCGCACACCGTGATCGCCCTTACGGTCTGTTTTCTCGCGGTCGTTTCGGTACTGCCCGGTATAGGGTATCAGGCACTGCCGGTGGCGTTCCAGTCGAAAAGGCTTGAAGCCCTGCTCCTGGAACGCGGGATACTTGAAAACGGTCGTATCACCCCCCTGGAGTCCGAACCGCCCGAGAAGTTCCGCGCAGACGTCACCGACGCCGTCTTGTTCCTGGCCGGTTCACGCAGCGCGAGGCTCCCGGACTGGTTTGATGAGGATCTGGCGGAAATCGGCGCTTTTCGGGACGCCTTCGGGTTTGGAATGACCTGGGAAGGGTCGGATCCCGGGGCAGAAATACAGTACGCCAGGATAGATCTTGTTCTGAAGCCGGGAGCTGTAGATATACGGGATTACAGCTGGGCGTTCAATCCCAAGGAGACCTATGAAGAAGGTCGTGGCGCCGCCGAGTTTTCGGGAGAAAACGGGACATACCGGGTCTTCTGGAGCGTCCTTCAAAACGGAGTTCCGAGCATCAGAATCGAGCTAGACGGGCAGACGATTTATGAAGATGACCTAAACGCCTATCTCGCCGGTCTTGCCTCCGAGTATTTTGAGGGCACGGAAAACGGAGGGCTCATCGAGGCGCCGCCGGAGGATATGAGCTGCACGGTCGAGACGGATCGGCTCAAACTACTGCTGGTATTCAAATACATCGGTGTTTCAAAGGGAGCGGCGGAGGATACAATATGGTACAGTCTTGACCTCGGCGCCGCCTTTGCGATCGAGCGCTGAATAATCTTTATGCAGCGGCGCTGCGCGTGGTTTTGCGGGACCGAAAAGATCCTGGATTTAAAATTTTTATCGCATAAGAGTGTATATTTATGACTTTATGTATTGAAAATTGAGCGCGTTTGAATTATTATGTACAGAAACTACCTAAATTGATACAAACGCCTAATGCCGGATACAGCCGGCAGCATAATGCGGCGGTCCGAGCAGAGCAGAGAGCAGTCCGGATTCGGGTTGAGGCCGGGTAATGTCAATTCCACAATTCTCAAAAATCGGAGAGAAAGAAGATGTATCTGATCGTCAGTAAAAGGGCTCTTAACGACGCGGGAACAACATATGAGATGGTGATTGAAGCGCCGCTTGTCGCAAAAAGATGCAGAGCCGGCCAGTTCGTTGTGCTGCGTCTGGATGAATATGGAGAGCGCATCCCTCTGACGATCGCCGATTATGACCGCGCGGCGGGTACGATAACCGTCATGTTCCAGCCGACCGGCGCAACAACGAATATGCTGAAACTTCTTGAACCGGGCGAGAGATTGTCCGACGTTGCGGGGCCGATGGGCAGGCCGACGGAAACGGCCGGGCTCAGGACGGCGGCTGTGCTCGGCGGCGGGGTAGGCTGCGCGATAGCGTATCCCGTTGCGAAGGAACTGCACCGTTGCGGTATCGAGGTGGACATGATAGCGGGTTTTCGCTCAAAAAATATCATTGTCCTCGAACGTGAGATGGAACAGGTCTGCACAAACCTGTATATGTGTACTGACGACGGCTCATACGGTTTTCATGGCTTTACGACACAAAAACTGGAGGAGCTCATACGCGGAGGCCGAAAGTATGACACGATATTCGCCCTCGGGCCAACGCCGATGATGAAATTTGCGTGTATTGCCACCAAACCACATAATGTCAGGACCATAGTATCTCTCAATCCCATCATGATCGACGCTACGGGCATGTGCGGCTGCTGCCGCGTGACTGTCGGAGGTGAGACGAAATTTGCCTGCGTGGACGGCCCCGAGTTTGACGGCCATCTGGTCGATTGGGACGAGCTGATCGCGCGGAACTCATTTTACAAAGAAGAAGAAGCGGAGAAGGCAGGCCACGTATGCCGCCTGACAGGAGGTGTCAGACATGCCGAATAATTCACCTGCCAGCGTTCCGATGCCGGAACAGGCTCCGCTCGAGAGGGTGGAAAACTTCAGCGAGGTCAGCCTCGGATATTCCGCGGAAGCGGCCATAGAGGAAGCGATGCGCTGCCTGAACTGTAAAAACCCGCCCTGCGTCACGGGCTGCCCCGTTAACATCCGGATACCGCAGTTCATTAGCCATATTGCCTCGGGGCGGTTTGAGGAAGCCTACCGTGAGATTACGGACACAAACAGTCTTCCCGCCGTCTGCGGGCGCGTATGCCCCCAGGAGATCCAGTGCAGCGGCAAGTGTGTCCGCGGAGCAAAGGGCGAGCCTGTGGCGATAGGCCGCCTGGAAAGGTACGCTGCCGATTGGCATGCCGAAAACTCGCGATCCGCCGCTTTGCCCGATAAAGAGACAAAGAAGAACGGCCACCGCGTCGCCGTTATCGGCTCGGGGCCGGCCGGTCTCACTTGCGCCGGAGACCTGGCGCGCCTTGGATACGACGTCACGGTTTTCGAAGCGCTCCACAAGGCCGGAGGAGTACTTGTATACGGAATACCCGAATTCCGCCTCCCCAAAGAGATCGTGGCCCGGGAGATACGGGGTCTGGAAGCCAGGGGAGTGAACGTGGTAACAAACACAGTCATAGGCCGCACCATGTCCATAGATGAGCTGTTTGAAGAGGGCTATGAAGCCGTGTTCATAGGTTCCGGAGCGGGCCTGCCGCTGTTTCTGGGTATTCCCGGTGAAAATTTGCTTGGAGTCTATTCGGCCAACGAGTACCTCAGCCGCATCAACCTGATGAAAGCGTATATGTGTGAGTACGACACTCCCATCAAACGCCACAGACGTGTGGCTGTCGTCGGAGGGGGCAACGTCGCGATCGACGCTTCCCGCTGCGCAAGACGGCTCGGCGCCGAGGAAGTGTATATAGTATACCGCCGCTCCATGGAAGAATTGCCGGCGCGGGCGGAGGAGGTCCACCACGCGATCGAGGAGGGGATCGTTTTTAAACTGCTGACGAACCCGATCCGCATTGTAGGTGACGCCAATAACGCGGTCACCGGCATAGAGTGCGTGGAGATGGCCCTGGGCGAGCCGGATGCGGGAGGCCGCCGCCGGCCCATTGAAAAAGCGGGCTCCAATTTCGTTCTGAGCGTCGACGCGGTGATAGACGCCATCGGCACGGCCTCAAACCATTTGCTCCAACAGACCACGGACGGTCTGGAGGCAAATGCCAAAGGATGCCTTGTAACAGACAGCACGGGCGCCACGACCCGGGATGGAGTGTTCGCCGGCGGTGACGCCGTGACGGGCTCCGCCACAGTTATTCTTGCAATGGGCGCGGGGAAAAACGCCGCGAAGAATATCGACCAATACATTAAAAGCAGGCAGGCGCCGATGAAAAACACTTGACGATAGATCGGCCAAAAAAAGACCGCCGGTACCGCGCCGCCTTCGGTTTTAAGACTCATAACTGTAGACGACGATGCCGTCAATGATCGTCCACAGACAATTCGAGAATATTTCCATAGGGTTGCCGTCGAAAACAGCAATGTCCGCGTCCTTGCCTTCTTCAAGGCTGCCGACGCGCGAGGATACGTTGCATATTTCGGCGGCATTTATCGTTATCGACCGCAGGCCCTCTTCTACGCCCAGACCCTCCTTTGCAGCAAGACCGGCGCACAGAGGCAGGCACTGTATAAGCGAGACCGGGTGGTCTGTGGTGAGGGCTACTTTAACCCCCGCTTTGTGCAGTTTCCCGGCTGTTTTGAAGTCCAGATACTGAGTCTCGGACTTGTTTCTTGAAGCGAGAGTCGGCCCCACGATAGCGGGGAAGCCGGATCTTTTTATTTCTCCGGCGATAAGATGGCCTTCGGTGCAGTGGTCGAGAGTGAGGTTCAGGTCGAACAGTTTCGCGATCCGGATAGCCGTCAGTATGTCGTCGGCCCTGTGGACGTGGGCTTTGAGAGGGATCTCTTTGTTGAGCACGCGCAGCCAGCACTCCTTCGTAAAGTCCTCTTCAAAACTCCCTCCGCTGTCCAGAGCGGCCTTTTTTTTGTTTGCGTACTGTCTTGCGCCGAAGAGTTCCTCGCGCAGCATCGCGCCGATCGTCATTCTTGAAGACGGCATCTGATTGTTGTTTCCGTAATTCGTCCTGGGGTTTTCGCCGAACGCGACTTTCATGGCGGCGGGTTCCATAACGACCATGTCGTCTATGCATCTGCCGTTTGTCTTGATGAACGCGAACTGGCCGCCTACGACATTTGAGCTCCCGGGCCCCACCATCACGGACGTAACGCCGGCCTTGATTGCGCAGTGGAAAGCGGAATCCATGGGATTTATCGCGTCAATCGCCTTGATATACGGCGTTATCGGTTCGGTCGTCTCATTAGAGTTGTCTCCTACCCGCCCCTTTTTTTCTTCGTACAGCCCGATGTGGCTGTGGGCATCGATAAGGCCGGGAAGGACCCACCCCCCGTGAGCGTCTAACACGATACCGTCGCTGTTTTCACTTTCCCCGATATCCCTGCCGATCTTCTTTATTTTTGAGCCCTCTGTAAGGATACAGCCGGGAGTATAGTTTTTTCCGGCCATCGTATAAATCTCCGCATTTTTGATTAAAATACGCATCACATCCACTTCCGGAAGATCATGTATATGTTTCCCCCGGCGGTGAAATAATAAACGTGATCCGAAAGGAGGGAAAGAAAGTTGGACAACAAGAACAATCGAAACAACAACGACAACAACCGCAATAAGAAGAACAACCAGAACCAAAACAACCAGAACCAGAACCAGAACCAGAACCAGAAC